>Ga0129312_1000091_pt1 | contig 92553 bp, 80 predicted proteins | sample O827metagenome_FD_94434 | JGI IMG/M metagenome (GOLD analysis project Ga0129312, IMG submission 94434) | Orangutan group fecal microbial communities from Wisconsin, USA - O827 metagenome | ecosystem: Host-associated > Mammals > Digestive system > Large intestine > Fecal | place: USA: Wisconsin... | reverse complement strand
GCATGATATCTGAGAGCATGATATCTGAGAGCATGATATCTGAGAGCATGATATCTGAGAGCATGATATCTGAGAGCATGATATCTGAGAGCATGATATCTGAGAGCATGATATCTAAGGCATGATATCTAAGCGTATGACATCATATCATGCAGTTCATTTTTCTAAGACCGTATATCGCGGCATTATTCAATAATTTGAGTGCCAATGCGAACAAAGCAGAGCAAAGGAGAGAAGGAGAAGGGAGGAGCTTTGTTTAGTTCAATATGCTCGGGGACAATCTATGGTCTCCAAAGCCACCTGATCCAGGTAGAGGTGGATGTCTCTAGGGGCTTGCCATGCCTTGTTATGGTGGGAAGTCTGGGGAGTGAAGTGCGGGAATCACAGGAGAGAGTGAAGGTTGCACTTAAGAATTCAGGAATGGATATTCCACCATCCCATATTTCTGTAAATCTGTCACCGGCAGATATTCATAAATCCGGAACCGGCTTTGACCTTGCAATCGCATTGGGAATCCTGACAGCGACGGAAATTCTGGATGCTAAAGTGCTTGCGGATGTGTTTGTGATTGGAGAACTGGGACTTAGCGGAGAGATTAAAGGAGTGAAGGGAGTTCTGCCACTTGTGTGGGAGGCCTTTCGACAGGGGAAAAAGCAGTGTCTTGTGCCAAGGGATAATTATGCGGAGGCTTCCGTAATAGAAGGAATCCGCGTAGCAGGTGCCGGAAGCATTCAGGAAGCCTGTGACTATCTGCAATTATCGGAAGAAGAACAGATTAAAGAGGAACTTAAGCAGAGAAGACAGGAGGTAGAAGCCCAAAGGGAATGGAAGAAAAAAGACCATCGACAGGAAGAGAAGGCACTGGACTTTGCAGAGGTTCACGGGCAGGAGAATCTGAAACGGGGAGCTCTGATTGCAGCTGCCGGTTTTCATCATATGCTGATTGTCGGGCCGCCCGGAGCCGGTAAGACGATGATTGCCAAGAGAATTCCGTCGATCCTGCCGGAACTGAGCTTTGAGGAAAGCATGGAGGTAACTTCCATCTACAGCATTGCCGGACGGCTTCCCAAGGGACAGAATCTGATTAAAAAACGACCGTTTTTAAATCCACATCATTCTGTTACAATCCATGCACTTGCAGGTGGAGGAAGGATCCCACAGCCCGGTCTTGTCAGCCTGGCACATCGCGGTGTGCTGTTCCTGGACGAGCTCCCGGAGTTCCAAAGGCAGACCATTGATCTGCTGCGGCAGCCATTGGAGGATAAGGAAATTCACATTGCAAGAAGTACCGGGGCGTTTACTTATCCGGCGGATTTTATGCTGATCGGGGCAATGAATCCCTGTCCGTGCGGCTATTATCCGGACCGCAACCGCTGTAAGTGTACGCCCTTTGAACGACATATATACAGGAGCCGCCTGTCGGGACCAATATTGGACAGGATGGATTTGTGCCTGGAAGCAGAAAAGGTGGAAATAGGGCAGCTTCAGAAGAAAAAGAGTGGATTATCCAGTGCAGAAATGCGGGAGATGGTAAATCGTGCCCGAGAATTGCAGGAGAGCCGTTATAAGGGAACGGATATAAAATTTAATTCTGATTTAACTATGAAAGATTGCGAAAAATATTGCTGCCTCGGGAAGCAGGAGCAAAGCTATACGGAACGGCTTTCGAAGAAAATGCAGTTGAGCGCAAGAGGGTATCACCACCTGCTTAAGGTGGCACGGACGATTGCGGATCTGGAGGGGAGCGAAGAAATCCGGCTGCCCCATCTGGCAGAGGCAATGAGCTACCGGAATATGGAGTCGGAACGTTGAGAGATATACAGGAAAGGTGATGGGGAGAAAGTAAATCAAAAAATTGAGAGCGCTAAGGAAAGAAATAAGGAAAACATATTATAAAAGTACCATGAAGAGAAGAATCATGAAGAGCAGAATCATAAAGAGAAAAGTTTAAATGAAAGACAAAAACGGAAAGTAAGTATAAGTAAAAAGAAAGGTAACTATTCAGTACAGGTCGAGGCATTTACTGCCAAGACCGTAAGAAAATGATTCAGTAATGCAAAATCCCATCGGCGAAGCCGATTTGGAATGGATTTTGCATCGTAACTGTGAAGGTACTGAACAGCTACAAAGCAAGAATGAAAAGGAATCAGATATGGAAAATAAGAAATATGCATACTGGCTTCACCGGATGCCGGAAGCCGGAGACAGAACGATCCGGGAGCTTTTAAGGAGGTATCATACTCCGTTCGAGGTTTATGGGGCGGTGAGGAGAAGGAGCAAAGGGGTTCTTGAAGTGCTTACGGAGGCAAGGATGGACGAAGCAGCAGAGTATACGAGATCTTATGACCTGAATCGGGAATATGAAGAATTGCTGCAAAAAGGAATCCGTTTTCTTACTGCGGAGGATGAAGACTATCCACAGAGGCTGCGTAAAATTCCGTCAGCACCTTATGCATTGTATGTGCTTGGGAAGCTGCCGCCGGAGAATCTGCCGGCGGTAGCGATGATTGGTGCGCGCGAATGCTCGGAATATGGAATTTATGTGGCAAAGAATTTTGCAAAGGAGTTAGGAGCACATGGGATACCGGTAATCAGTGGAATGGCAAGAGGAATTGACAGCATTTCACAGGAAGCAGCATTGCAGGGCGGCGGCAGAACCTATGCGGTTCTGGGCTGTGGCGTGGATATCTGCTATCCGAAATCCTCGCGCAGACTGTATGAGCGGATCCTGGAACAGGGAGGAATTCTGTCGACCTTTCCACCGGGGACAGAACCGATAAAACGTCTTTTTCCGGAACGAAACCGGATTGTGTCGGGACTTGCCGATGTGATTCTGGTTGTAGAAGCGAGGCAGAAAAGTGGCACCTTTATTACGGTAGATATGGCGTTGGAGCAGGGGAGGGAGGTTTATGCCATTCCGGGGAGACTGACGGATCGGCTGAGTGATGGCTGTAATCTCCTGTTACAGCAGGGAGCACTTATTGCTGTGTCTCCGAAGGATTTACTGCAGCACCTTTTACCGGGACAGATGGAACTTCCGTTGGAAAATCCTCAGAAGAAAACAGAAAATATATGGGATGTGGAAGATGCCGGAAGTGTGGAAGATACTAGAAGTATGAAAGATGCCAATAGTATGGAGGATGCCAGAAGTATGGGAGATACCGGGAACATGGAAGATGCCAAAAGTATGGAAGATGTCAGAAGCGTGGAAGCTGATAGGAACACAGAAAATATCGGGGATATGGAAGGTGCCTGGAATGCGGATGTTAGATTGCGGATTCTCCTTGAAATACTGGATTTTCTTCCAAAAAGCGTGGAAGAAATCCGGACTGCATATGAGAAGAAAACCAAAGCTGCGGTTACTACGCCGGAAATCCTGTGTATGCTAATGGAGCTTTGCATGGAAGGCACTGCAACACAGGTGAGTGGAAATTATTTTGCAGCCCAAGGACCAACTGCATCACAGCAATTTTAAAAATGAGGTTAGATATACTAATAAATACTCAATAGATTAATTTGTGAAATAATGAAAAGGTGAAAGGATAGAGAGGCGTATTAGAGAAATCTGATGGAGGCAGATTATATCATATATAAACGGCATGCCATAAAACAAAATATGGTTGCACGCACATGATACCGTGAGGTATAATATAATTAATCCTCAGCTTTCTTTGATACCACAGAGAAAGGATTATGAATGAGCAAAAGATATGAGGAGCTTGATTTTACAGATGATTTCATTTTCTGTAAGATTTTGTATAATAACGAACCACTTTGTAAGGAACTGTTGGAAGTAATTCTCGGAAAGAAGATCAGGAAAATAGTATATCACGACTGGCAGAAGCAGATCGAAATGACAGCGGAAGGAAAGGGAGTGCGGCTGGATGTCTATCTGGAAGACGGACATACCGTATATGATCTGGAAATGCAGGCAGCCCGCAAGAAGAATCTTCCGAAAAGATCGAGATATTATCAGGGAATGATTGATCTGAATCTGATCGAACGCGGAGCGGATTATGAGAAACTGAAGGAATCCTATGTGATTTTTATCTGTACCTATGATCTCTTTGGAAAGAATGCCTGTGTGTATACCTTCGAGAACCGGTGCCGCGAAGTGGAAGGATTATGTCTTGAGGATGGAACGATGAAGGTATTCTTAAATGCCGAGGGAGATACATCGAAGCTGACTCCGGAATTAAGGGATTTCCTGGATTATGTTGCAGGACGCAGGATACATGGAAAACTGGTTGCCAAAATTGAGGAGGAAGTCCGGAAAGCCAGAAAACATGAGGAATGGAGGACAGAGTATATGACATTTGAAATGTTACAGAGGGAGAAGTATAAAGAGGGAGTGGAGTACGGTAAGAAATTAGGCGAAAGACGGGGAGAAAAGAGAGGAGAAAAGAGAGGAGAAAAGAGAGGAGAAAAGAGAGGCATAGGACTGGGTAAACTGGATGCAATCCGGCGCATGCAGAGAAAAGGACTGAGCATGGAAGAAATTATGGATATGGGTTATACCAGGACTGAATATGAGAAGGCACTTCGAACCGAAAAAATCAACTGACCGGAAAGAAATACCAATTTCCTATTTTTTCTTAGATATCTGCCCGTTTTGGGTTGCAATCTCATGTCGAAGAGTGTAGAATATTGTTCGTAGGCAATAGTACATTTGTTACACATTCTTAAATATAGATCTCCGTGGGCTGTCAGATACCGCCGGCTGGGATATGATAATCATAAATTACTCTGGGAACGAATACGCTATGGATTTTAACAGAAAAAAACTTCGTCTGGGTGACGTACTGGTGAACAGTGGTGTTATTACAGCCGAACAGTTACAAAAGGGCCTTGAGTTACAGAAAGGCTCCGGCCGTAAGCTGGGAGAAACCCTCGTTGACGAAGGAATTACCACAGAAGAGAATATTGCGAAAGCATTGAGCAGCCAGCTGGGCTACGAAATGGTTGATCTGCAGGATGTCTCCATTGATGAAGAAATCCTCAATCTGGTGCCCCCGAACATTTTAAAGAAGCATAAGATGATCCCGTTTGAATATTCCAAAATGGGGATGAATGTTCTGCGTGTGGCAATGTCAGATCCCATGAACATGGCTGCCATGGACGATATCAATATCATCACGAACCTGCAGGTGGAGCCTGTCGTGGCAACACCGCGGGATGTGATGCTGGCTCTCGACCGTTATTACGGACAGGTGGAGGTAAACTCCGCACTTGAAGAGTACGTAAAAGAAAAGACGAGCCAGATGACGGAGCAGGAGGATATCTACAGTGACGATATCAACAACTCCCCGATTGTACAGCTGGTAAAAACGATGATTGAACAGGCTGTGCGCCAGCGTGCATCCGATATTCATATCGAGCCGATGGAGAAACAGGTCCGGGTGCGTTATCGTATTGACGGTGCCCTGTATGAGAAAGCAACCTATAACATCAGCCTTTTACCGGCACTGGTTGCACGTATCAAGATCATTGGCGGCATGGATATTTCCGAGAAGCGTAAACCACAGGATGGCCGAATTACACAGGTGGTGGACCGGCGTGAATTTGATATCCGTGTATCTATCCTGCCTACGGTATATGGTGAGAAGATCGTTATGCGACTTACCTCCAAGAACGCTCTGACGAGGGAAAAGAGCCAGCTTGGCTTAAAACCGCATGACTTACAGAAGTTTGATCATATTTTGAAAAATCCGCATGGTATTCTGCTTGTTACAGGACCTACCGGTAGTGGTAAGTCCACAACACTTTATACCGCGCTTAGTGAGTTAAATAAAGAAGATGTAAACATTATCACCGTAGAAGATCCGGTGGAAGCAAATATTGACGGAATTAATCAGGTACAGGTCAATAATAAAGCAGATCTGACCTTTGCATCGGCACTGCGTTCCATTCTGCGACAGGATCCGGACATCATTATGATTGGAGAAATCCGTGACCAGGAGACCGCATCCATTGCCGTACAGGCATCCATCACCGGACACCTTGTAGTATCCACGCTGCATACGAACTCTGCAGCCAGTACGATTACCCGTCTGGTGGATATGGGCATTGAGCCTTACCTGATCGCAGACTCTACGGTCGGTGTTATTGCACAGCGTCTGGTGCGCCGCCTTTGTCCCGATTGCAAGAAGGCAAAGAAGGCCGATGCCGAAGACCTTGAAATGTTGATGCGTAAGCCCGATGAGGATCTGACCATTTACGAGCCGTGCGGCTGTGCAAAATGTGACGGCACAGGCTTCCGTGGCCGAATCGGTGTATATGAAATTATGGAAGTAACTCCGCAGTTGAAGCACATCATCAGTAAAGGCGGAGAAGTGGAGGATATCAAAGGACAGGCACTGAAGGACGGCATGCATACCCTGCGTATGAGTGCGACCGAGCTTGTTTTGGAAGGTACAACATCCGTACAGGAAATGATGAGAGTATCTTTTGACTTGTAGAATGGGAGGAACGACAATGGCCAATTGGGGCTATGTGGCGATAGACAAAACCGGAAAAGAAATCAAAGGCAGCAAGGATGCTGACACACAGGAAGCCTTAACGAGAGAACTGAAACAGCAGGGACTCGTCGTTTTGGAGGTCAAGCAGCAGAACACCTTAACACGGGACATCAGCTTCAGCTTTGACAAGAAGCCGGCAGCCAGAGACCTTGCCGTATTCTGCCGGCAGTTTGCAAGTATCGTACGTGCCGGTGTCAGCATCATTGAAGCTCTGAATATGTTGGCAGAGCAGACAGAGAATAAGCTTTTGCAGAAATCCCTTATGGCAGTCCGCGCCGATGTGGAAAAGGGTGAAAGCTTTGCAGATTCCATGGCAAAGCATCCGAAGGCATTTCCGGAGCTTTTGATCCAGATGGCAAGAGCCGGTGAGGCATCCGGTAGTCTGGAAATTTCCATGGAACGTATGGCGATCCAGTTCGAAAAATCCGCAAAGACACAGGCGTTGATAAAGAAAGCCATGATCTACCCGATCGTGGTTGCCTGCGTAGCCGTAGGTGTTGTTGTAGTCATGCTGGTATTCGTTATTCCGCGATATACAGACATGTTTGAAGAACTGGATGCAGAGCTTCCTGCAATTACACTTGCCGTTGTGGGACTCAGCAACTTTATTAAAAATTACTGGTTTATCATCGTTCCGGTAGTAATTGCGATTGCGGTAGCCTTTAATATGTGGAAAAAGACCTTATCCGGCAAGCATGTTTTAGGAAAACTGGCACTCAAATTTCCAATGACGAAAAACCTGGTAATAAAGAGTGCCTCTTCCCAGATGGCCCGCACCTTAAGCACGCTGCTTACCGCAGGTGTTCCACTCACGGAAGCAGTGGATATTGTAGCGGATACCATGGGAAATATCTGGTATAAGGAAGCCCTAAAGGATGCACTCGAGCAGCTTCTGGTCGGCGTCCCGTTATCCCAGCCGTTACAGACCTGCGGACTCTTCCCACCGATGGTATATCATATGGTAAGAATTGGCGAAGAAGCCGGATCTACAGAAGAAATGCTGAATAAGCTGGCGGACTATTACGAGGAAGAAGTGGAAATGGCTGTCCAGTCCTTAATGGCTGCCATGGAACCGATGATCATTATCATCCTTGCCGGCATTGTCGGCATCCTTCTTGCCGCCGTCATGCTTCCCATGGTCAATATGTATGCTGCACTTGACAACTTATAACACCAGCTTTGCCATAGCCGAGAAGTAACAGGATGGGTGCTTGCACACAGATCCTGTTACTTCGAAGGATATGAGCGGAGCGCCCTTATATGAAATAAGGCTGAGCCGTGAAACGGCGGGAGGTTGCGAAGCAACCGTGCCTTATGAATGGGGGCTCCGTGCTGGTGTTATAAGTGAGAGATATGTGAAAAATATGTAAATATTTCAACAAAAGTGCCGATAATATATACAACTTGAATAAAAGTGACTGCGACGTAGGGACAGTCATTTTTAAATAAAAACAACAAACAAAGGAGAATTTTTATGAAAAAGGAAAAAATGAATGACAAAGGTTTTTCACTTGTTGAGTTAATCATCGTTATTGCGATTATGGCAGTACTCGTTGTAGTTCTTGCTCCTCAGTACTTAAAGTATGTTGAGAGATCCAGAAATTCAACAGATGTAACTAATGCGACTTCAATTGTGACAGCACTTCAGGTATGGGCTGCAGATCCAGATGCAAATCCTGCATTTGCAGTAGGAGATGACTTTACAATTACAGTCAATGCAACAGCACCGGCAACAGTGCCTGCAGTTACAACAGCAGCAGGAAAGGCACTTGATGAAGCCGCAATTAATACAGATACATTGTCATGCAAGAGCAAAACAAAATGGACCTCATATACAATAACTGGACATGTTGAAGATAATGGTAGTATTACATTTACCTATTCATCAACTCCAGGTGGAACACCAGATGCTTTTGCGGATGCAATGACCAAATAATATCCCAGCTATTCCCCCGTCCACATCCCATGTGACCAAACCCCACATCCGATATGGACACCCAAAACAAAAAACTCCTTCCCCTCTCGTCACAGCAGAGCCTTAAGGTCGTCGGTTTCGACGATCCCTTGATCGCTCGTGTACCCTACGACCTTTATGAAGCGAGAGCCTGCGATTCTGTGATCAGAATGGATGGAAGAGCCACAAGGACTCCTGCGGTATATGCCGCAGGAGAATTGTGGGTTTAAGAAGAGTAACAAAGCTCGAAAAAGATTGAAAAATAAGTAATAACAGTTTTAATACCATCAACATTTTTGGACAAGGATATTCCCTATGCTCGCAGAAATAATTTTTTACATCTTCATATTTCTTTTCGGAATCGTGATCGGCAGCTTTTTAAATGTCTGCATTTACCGTATACCGAAGCATGAAGATATCGTGAAGACACGGTCACACTGCATGTCCTGTGGTTATCAGCTCAAGTGGTATGACATGTTTCCGGTATTCAGTTACCTGTTTCTGCGGGGCAGATGCCGGAAATGCCATGCGAAGCTTTCTGTACAGTATCCGCTGATTGAAGCAGCGAACGGCATTCTTTATGTAATGATTATGTGGATTCATGGAATGACAATTACTTCTATATTATATTGCCTGTTGGTTTCTGCACTTCTGGTAATCAGTGTCATTGATTTCAGAACCTTTGAGATTCCCCTTGGAATCAACATTTTTATTCTTATTCTCGGAATCATCCGCATAGCAACAGACTTTAGCCACGTACTGGATTACGCGATTGGATTCTTAAGTGTGAGCGTTGTGCTCGCTATTCTGTATTATGCCTCCAAAGGAAGAGCAATCGGTGGAGGCGATGTGAAGCTGATGGCCGTCTGTGGACTGGTGCTTGGCTGGAAGCTGGTTCTGCTGGCATTCTTTTTAGGATGCATTTTAGGATCAGTCATTCATATTATCCGGATGAAGGCATTTGGAGCCGACCGGGTTCTGGCGATGGGACCATACCTTTCGTTAGGAGTACTTCTTGCAGTTTTGTGGGGAAATACCATGATTCAGTGGTACATGGGACTGCTGGGTTTTTAAACTTAAGATCGAATATTTTACCTGCTTGGTAATCCCGGCAGGTTTCTTGCATATAGAAGGACAACATTTTAGATAAAGGAGGAAACGATTCGTGGCTGGTAAAGTAATCAGTATAGAAATCGGTTATTCACTGACAAGAGTATGTGAGGTTGATTATAAATCAAAAACCCACAAGGTGTACGGGTATTTTTCCCTGCCGACACCGGAGGGAATGATCAATGATGGTATCTTAAACTTAAATGAAAGCTTTGCGACAGCTTTAAGAGAAGCTCTTGCCGAACACAAGATGAAATCGAAGCAGGTGGTATTTACCCTGACTTCTACAAAGATTGCCAGTCGTGAGGTTACCATTCCCTTTGTCAAGGAAAACAGGATTATGGATGTTGTTAATGCGAATGCATCCGATTATTTTCCGGTGGACTTAAGCCAGTATCAGCTTGCATACAGCATGCTGGGAGTGCTCGGAGATCCGAAATCCGGACAGCAGTATAAGCTTCTGGTTCTGGCAGCACCGCAGGCACTCCTCGATGGTTATCAGCAGCTTGCCAGGGCACTGAAGCTGGAACTTGTGGCCCTTGACTATGCCGGAAACAGTATTTATCAGGTCGTAAAGGATGAGTGTGCACAGAAAGCACAGATGATCGTAAAGATCGAAGAGGGTGCAACCATGGTGCTGGTTGTGAATCAGTCGGTGATTTCCTTTATTCGAAGCGTTTCCTACGGTGTGCAGGAAGCGTTGGAACTGACCTATAACCTTCCTTTGAAAAACCGGATTGAGACGCCGGAACAGGCGATGGAGCTTTTGTCCAAGAAGTCCTTTGTGGTGCTGAACGATGGTTCCGAAGAGACGGAGGGCAGTGAAGAAGAAAAGTCCAAGGAACAGGAATTCTGTGAATCCATGACAGATGTACTGGTTCCACTGGTTGGTGCGGTTTCCCGTGTTGTGGATTACTATGTTTCCCATAATGCCAATACCCCGATTGAGAAGATTCTCTTAACCGGTCTTGGTGCAAATATGAAGGGTATTCACAGACTTTTGGCTCAGCAGCTGGACTATCCGATTGAAATTTTACGTCAGGCAGAGGGTTGGAACCTGGAAAAGAGCTTTGAAGGTAAGTTCTTCGGTGAATATGTTGCCTGTGTGGGTGCCACAGCGGCTCCGCTTGGCTTTAAAGCCGATAATGAAAAGGGCAAAGGCGGTAAGACCGGAGATACGAAGAGCAAGGGCAAGGTGAACGGAATTCTGATTGCTGCTGCGGTCTTTGTATTCGGCATATTGGGTGCTGTGATTCTGAGTGTAGCTTCTGCCATTACCTATGTCGCGGCAAAGGCAGAGAACCGGGCACTGCAGGAGCAGATGGCAGGTTTACAGGAAATCAAGCCGATTTATGATAATTATGTAAGTACCAAAACAGCTTACGACCGGTTGACGGCCATGCATGATGCAACCCGCAACCGGAACGATGACTTATATGAGTTTATGGAAGAACTGGAACGTAAGATGCCAAGTAACGGAGTAATCACTTCCTTTACCAGTGATGCGGAGACGGTAACGATCAACATGTCGGTATCTTCGAAGACGGAGGCAGCATCGATGATTGAACAGTTCCGTACCTTTGATTCCCTCCTTCCCGATACGGTGTCGGTATCTTCGATTACCGCAGATGTGGATGGCGAGGATACCGTGCTTTCCTATAACTTTACAATTGTCGGATCCTACCGGGATATGGACGAAGCTCCTGAGGATGAGATGACCGATGAAGAAGCGATGCAGCAGAATCTGGAAGATACAGAAAACCACGAAGTGGCGAAAGCAGAGTAAAGGAGAAGAACGATGAAGGTATCAAAGAAAGATATTTATTTAATCATTGGATTTTTGGGAGTCCTCGCTTTCCTCTGTGCATTCCTGTGGGTTTATCAGCCGGCTATGGAAAAGGTGGATGCCTTAAAGGCAGAGAGCCGTTCTCTGGAAATAGAAATCGCAGATCTGCAAAGCAAGATGGATAACAAGGACACTTATGTATCTAAGACTCAGGAAATGGCAACCGAGATGGACAGTATTTTGCAGATGTTTCCTGTGGAGTTAAAGGAAGAGGATGCTATTGTATTGACATTAACGGAGGAATTATTATCTCCGATGATTGTGACTACGCTTACCATGGATGAAACAGAACCGGTGGATTTCGAACTTTATACACAGGAATCCGAAGAGGCAGAACCGGTCGATACGGGAGAAACGATACAGCTTGGACTCTACCGGAATCCGGTTTCCATGCAGTTTGTTTCAAGCTACGAGGCTCTGAAGCGCTATGTGAAGACCGTGGCACTGCAGACAAACCGTACAAAGATCGTCGGGATCACCGCTTCTTATGATGAAATGACAGGCTTACTTACCTGCGTGGCAAACTTAAATATGTATTTTATTACCGGACAGGAAGACAAGACCTATGTACAGCCGGACTTCTCTTCGGTCATTACCGGAACGGATAATCCATTCGGCTCCATCACGATGCCTTATGAAGCAGATGTTGCAGGACTTGCAGAGAATGTGACAGGTATTCATGTGGATGAGGAAGAAACAGAAGAGGATAACGGTGAAGATATGTAGCTGTTGTCTGATTACGGATACCCGTCAGGAAGAAGCTGCCGGAAGAAGCAGCCAAAGAAAAGAACAGTCCGCATAGATAACCTGAACAGAATAAGCAGGACAGAGGATACGCATGAAGCAGAAGGATAAAGGTCAACAACTGAATAAGAACTCGGGCTTTTCCCTGTTGGAGCTTCTGATTGCCGTTACGATTCTGGCAATCATTACGATTCCCATGCTTCATATGTTTGTGACTTCCGCCAGAATCAATGGCAAGTCCCGGATCACCCTGAGGGCAACCGTACTTGCACAGGATATTGTAGAGGGGCTGAAGGCGTATCATATCGATGAGATTCAGGATCAGTTTAACGGTGTGGAAGACTTTGAGATGCTGAATACCTCTGTCATTGCAGGAGACTGTACCTATAAAGAGGATGTGGATAGGGAAATCGCCGAAAACGGTTCCGATCCGGATGATTCCTCAAAAGCCAAGCCCGGTAAGTATTACTTTGTTCTTAAAAATGCGAAACTGGAAAACAGCAGGTTTGATGTGCTGATTTCCGTAGATGCAACCGGATATGTGGAAGGGGCATCCCCAACAAGATTTCCTTTAAATGTCAAGGATGTGGCAAAGGTCACAAGTACTGAGAAAAACTCTGGATATACAAAGAAAAAACAGTGGATCGATAATATGCATGAGGAAATACTTAAGGAAATTCAGGATCCAAATAACCTAGGTATTCCAAAGACAGCACAAGATTTTAATATAGTTGGGCTATCATATAAAAGAACTATCAATATTAAATTATATGATGATGGAACATTTACGGATGACGAGGGAAATACAATAACCAAAACTAATGCAACAATTTATTATATGTATGAGTTTTCGTATGGAGGAAAGAGTTATACATATTCTTATCCGAGTGCAGGAGATCCTAATCCCTGCGGCAATTTTGAAGGAAATAATTTTTATCTGTTTTACTATCCCTTATATGGTGCAGAATCAGATAAGATAGTTTTTGAGTGTAAGCAGTCAAAAGCATTAAATTTGTACATAGCAAAACAAGTAGATGAAACAATGTCGGATTCTGAATTGAATGCGGCTGAGAATGCATACAAAGCAGTAGTAAATATTGAGGATCCTTCTAAAGATCATTTTACGATCCGTACAAATTTGGGTACTAATATAGTAAATGATACATTTTTAGAGAGCATTCATGGAAGTGCAAAAGTGCCAGGACAGGTAACTTACCAACAGAATGGTGCGACGATGGTTAATAAGTTAGATATTTTTGATCTTGGCGGTATTCGGGATAAAGAGCATGGTGCAGATGGAGACAACGACGCAATAACCGAGTTTATCTATGATATTGTTGTCGAAGTTTATGAGCAGGGAGCAGCAGATACCGGCTTTCCGGCTGATATGCGAAAAGTAACCTTTGATGGAACGAAGAACCACTAAAAATCACCTGTAGAAAGAGTAATTCAGACAGTTAAGAGAGAGAACCATGATAAGACAGCCATTTCAACAACTGCAGATGGAATTATGGAATCGAAAGAAGCGCAACAGCGGTTCTTCGATTGTCATTGTCATTATTGCGATGGCGATGATCGGGATTCTGGCAACAACGCTGCTGTGGATGTCTTATATCAATTATAAAATTAAAGTAAATGACATCCGGAATAAGAACAGCTTTTATTCTGCAGAAACAGTCATGGAGCAGATCCTGGCAGGTTTGCAGAAAGAAAGTTCAGATGCAGTGGCAATAGCTTATAAGGAAACATTGTCCAGGTGGGATCAGGATGATGATGGAATTCAAAGCGAGGCCAATCATTACAGTTCTTTTGCATCCATGTATCTGGATACACTGGTGAAACAACTTAAGAATAAAGAAAAAGGTGACGGATATTATAATCGGGATACATTAAGGAATTATGTTGATTCAGAAATTTGGAAGAATGTAAATGAATCCGCCTGGAATAACGGTACGGATGAAACGGACGCATCGAAGGCCAAGGCTCCGGTTATGGAACTTGTGAATGGAAATAGCTTAATTCTTCGGAATGTGTTTGTTTCCTATATGGATGGTGACCGATTGTCAATTGTAAGTACTGATCTGTGTTTGGATGTTCCTCAGATTGTATTTACGAAGTCAAGTTCTTCCATTGATGATCTGTATGATTATCTCCTGATCGGAAATCAGGGAATCAGCCTGACGCAGGGAAGCGGACAGGTGACCGGGGACGGAAGCATCTATGCAGGAACAGATGATAAGGGGAAAGGTGGTATTATCATTAATCCGGCAAGCAGCCTGGCTATTAATAACGGACGATATGTAATTTCAAAGGGTGAAATTGACGTGGTTGGACCGGGTGCAGGCTTCATTGTACGTGATGCGAAGGAGACCGGAAGCAGCGTTTATGCGAAGAGCCTTGATCTGCAGAGCGGAACGATCAGCTTAGATAGTAAGACTTATATTGCAAATGACCTGACCCTTTCCGGAAATGGTAGCAGGGCAACACTGACCAAGGAATATTATGGATATGGAACCTCTACAGCAACGGGGCTTGAAGGAGATCCGACAGATCAGGAAAACAGTAGTGCCATTATTATCAACGGACAGAATTCTACGGTGGATATGAGTGGCGTGAATACGCTGATGCTGGCAGGGCGTGCCTATATCGGAACGAATACCACGAAGGAAGAACTGGATCAGAATGCAGCGGCGGCAGTAGAGGATGCAGGTAAAAAGAATGAAAAGGCAGTTCTGATGGGCGAGTCCATCACCGTGAAAGGCGGACAGATCGCATACCTTGTTCCGACGGAATGCCTGGGTATCTATAATGGAGAAACGATCATCGGACAGAATCCGATAACACAAGAGCAGGCAGAAAAAATTCTCACTTATAAGGATCCGGAGTCGGAATATGCAGATCAGTTTGTGGAAGTGGACTTTACCAGACCGGTAAGCAAATTAGGGGGAAGAACACTCGCTTCCTTTGGCGTGACAGACATGAAAAATATTCGGAAAGTCAGCACGCAGTATGTGGGTGGCGGTACGGAGAGTAAATCTCTGACCTATTATTACCTGGTAATGGATGCAAAATACGCGGCAGAATATTATGCCATTTACTATGCGAATGGGAATAACAAGGAAAGTATCGATCGTTATTTTAAAAAATACGCAACAGGAGGAATTTTGTTAGGGGATTATACTTCAGAACAGAATTCTTATACCATTCTGGGAAATGCACTTGTGTCCGATGCATTAAATGAAAGCGGTGTAGGTCTGCTTACAAGTATGGATGCTGCAACGAACGCAATGAATCAGGCAGAAGTGACACAAAAATCTCTGGAAATTGCGAATGCCTATGCAGGGCTTACAACAACGTTAAATGAGGATGAAAGAAACAGCCTGAAAAATGTGTTTGATAGTGTGATCAAGCAGGAAATTGTGACAAAAAACGCAGACGGAACAGAAATAAAAGAAACACTGCAGAAATATTTAGTTCGGAATGGTCAGGGAGGAACAATGGAATTCACGACAGATGATGGGTTGAAGGCGATTATAACTACTTCGCTTCATTATAATCTGTCATCCGCACCGGGAGGAGCATCCAATGTGCGTCTTATTGTTTCTGCCGGAGATATTACGATTGACCGGAATTTTACGGGTCTTGCAATTGCGAAGGGAACGATTACGATTGATGGAGCAGTCAGCAATGGTGCAGCTTCCCTGAAACGAAATAAGATGGAATTATACAAGGTTTTGAATGCAACAACCGGAGAAGAAGGAAATACCGTAACACCAATGACTTTTTTTGTAAATGGAGAGACAAGCCTTGCGGATGGTGTCCAGGAGGCACCGACCGATGATGCGGGTAACCTGAATATTGATTATACCAGCATCGTTCGTTATGTGAACTGGGAGAAACGGTAAAGAAGCAATCCGGTCAAATAAAGAAGAGAGCAGGGCTTGGAATAAGTTATATGGAAATAGAAAACAGGAACAGGTAGAAATGGCAGAAGATAAAAAGAAATCAGAAAAAAATAACAGTGGTTTTTCTTTGGTGGAGTTGATTATTGTCATTGCGATTGTGGCTGCACTGATTACAACAGTGTTTTTGTCAGTTTCCATGGTGTTCAGCGCGAATGCAAAGGCATGCTCCAACGATCTGCAGAGAGCCATTGCAGACTGTAAGGTTACGACAATGGGGAAGGCAAGAGCATGGCTTGTGATCTATCGTGGCAGCAATAATAGGGTTTATAGCCAGATGCATATTATGGAACAGGTAGAGGGGGAAGAAATAGGAACCCTGGCAGATATTCCTCAGGAACCTCAGAAACTTGGTGGCAATCGTGTTGTGGTAACTTATACAGACTCTGCGGGAGTAGATCAGGGTGACCTGACAGAGACAGGAATTACCATTGAATTTGACCGGTCTTCAGGATCTTTTAAGGATGGAACACCGCAAAGTATTGATGTTATTGGAGGAAACCGGCATTATCGTCTGGTGTTTGTGAAGCTTACCGGGAAGGTATCGGTAGAACAGATAGCGGATTAAATGATCGGAACCATACAATAAGAATAGTATGGAGAAACATATGAGGAAAAAGTTACGGATTCAGCAACAGAATAGTGGATTTTCCTTAGTGGAACTGATTATTGCAATTGCCATATTGGTGATTGTGACTGGAGCTGTATGCGGTTTTATCATTGTCACATCGAGAAACTATGCGACGGCGAATAATGATATCAGTGTACAGCAGGAGGCACAGCTTGCCCTGAACCAGATGTCAGATGTAATAATTGATGCGACAAGGAGCATCAATTATGTAGGGTATGATGCATCGAATCAGCCGGTGAAGGTAATGAAGGATTCAGAATTTACCTTTACACCGGAGAAAAAGGCGCTGATCGTTTATAACACAGCAGCTCCGACAAGTGGGGAGGAAGACACAGAACTCCATAATTATATGTTTTATTGGCAGAAATCAGATGAGAGCCTGTATTTTTCTATAGCAGATGCAGGAGGGAAATTTCCCATGCCGGGAGAAGCGGATAGTGTGCTTCTGGCTGAAAATGTAACGGATTTTCAAGTGGATTTAAGTCAGGTAGAAGAGCGGCGGGTTGTTAAACTGAAGCTTAACTTTAAGGCGGGAAATCGTAAGTTTGAAATGGCCAATAATATTACCGTTCGTAACAAAGTAGTTATTAACGATGCCGAAATTGAACCTCTGGACAGGAGGGTCCGTGTCAATGTGGTAGTGAAGGAACCTACGGTGATCTTAGAGCCTGGAGAAACGTTTCAGTTTTCCACGCCGAAGGTAACGGGAACCAATCTTCTGAATAAAAATGTGACTTGGTCAATCAATGGAACGGTTGGGGATGGAACATCGATAACAGAGGATGGTATTTTAAAAATCGGAGAACAGGAAACACACGACAGTTTTCTGGTAAAGGTTATGACTAAGGCAGTGAATGATAATAGTAACAGTCCTGCGGAAGATACGGTTACAGTGTATGTGAAGCGGGTGAAAGAGGTTACACTGTTTAAGAGTGAGGATGACTCGGAGGATGCACAGGGAAATACCACCGGTCCATTGGAGGTTATGCAGGGAAGTACATTTACCATAAGTGGAACGGTAAAAGGTGTGAAGCTTGGCAGTAAGTGTGATTCCTGTGGAGATCTTAAGGATCAGGATTTGACAGGCTGGAAAGTTACTGCAGGAACCGGTCTGCTCACACGGAAGGAGTCCGATGAAAGCTCAGCAGTATTTCAGGTAAACGACGATGCAAAAGTTGATTCAATAATTACCATTCAGGCAGCATCGGAATTGTCTACACGACGTCCTTATGCGACGGTGTATGGAGAAATTACCCTGAAGATTGTAGAGAGGAAAACTCCTGCAAAACCGACAGGTGGTGTACTCCGGTATGGTGGTAAAACTAAAATGGATGAACTCCTGAAAGATTTTACCACGACCATAGAGCATCATGTCATTGCTGTCAGGGTAGTGGATAATTCCGGAGAATCGCCGGATCAGATCGTTGCCTATCATAATAAGGGCTGGAATGTCTGGGTAGAACCGGAATGCTTTAACCTTGATCTCAACAAGGACTATACTTTTTACATGCAGGGATTGGAGGCTGTATCGAAAGAGAATTACAGGTATTGGCAGGAGCATGGTGGTACGGTCAAGGTATCCTCCAATGAAGAAATATGGACGGAATATATTAACCATATATCAAGTGAGGCACCTTATGGATACGAAGGAACTATGTTTAATTGCAGTGAGGTGTATTATACCGTCTTAAAATCCCCTATGCTTGCTTTTACTTATGGAGGAAAACGCTATGTTGGCGAAAATCTGACATGTAAAGACTATAATTTGTTGTCGGGCACGAATGTTCCTGTCCTGGATGGCATATCATTAGATAAATCATATGATAAGAGACTGAATATTGATATCGAAAGACGTGTAATGAACAGTATTACATACAGTCTTTATGTGGGAGAAGGAAATGATATAAGTCAATGGACGAAGATCCGGACCTTTGATGGAAACACCAGACAATATGTGTCGGGGGATCTTGATAATAAATATGTGTCCCTGTCAATCAATGGGCATGAACCGGTGTTGAACATAAAGGATAAAAATGAGATGAACACATGTGGATTATATCATATTGTTCCGGGATTTGTCTTTACAAGAACACAGGAAGTTAAGTTGGATATTGTAGGAGAACAGAATTATGACCGTACCAATGTAGGACCTGTTTATTATGAGGCGGCAAATAGTACGATTCATGTTACGATTCAGGCAGAAACGACTATGGACGTAGAAAGTCCGGTGTTTACGGGAGGTGTCTGCTTCCCGCTGCCGAGAGAGATGGCGAACAGCAGCTGGCAGTTCCCGAATCTGGACAACTCCGAGTGGCAGGATGCCAATATTCATAATGGATATGAGGTGAGTGCTATACCGGATAGTACAGGTAAGCTTACCAAAATAAAGTTGACGGGTGTGCGATATCGCAGGGTGTCAGATAATACTTATGAAGTGGAACCGTTTGTGAAGATAAGCAGAGACGGCAATTTCTCTGTAGAAGCAGCTTTTGGCATTTATCAGTGCACCGCGAATGGAAAGAAATGGGAGAGAAAGCAGCCGGCCTCCGGAAGCAATAACGGAACATTGGTCTTTGAAGGGGATGACGGAAAGAACTATCTTTGCTATTATCCGGTACCGTCCGATGATAATTTTGGAAATAAATTTAATCTGGATAATTTGAAGAAGGGTGAAATCCAGAAAAGAGAGGGAGAATATATCATTGGATACGATGTTCTGGATCCTGCTTACGGAGCCAGAAAGGATATCGGTAATGTGAAAGCATACTGTGAATATGATAAGACCACGAAGGTCTATACGTTAACTTTAGTAAAGAATGAGACCTCTTATAATAATAATTCCTGGGCAACACGTTCGGTTTATGGCATCTATAAATGGAGCGAAGGTCAGAAAATGTGGTCAAGAACGACGAATACAGGAACCTTTGCCGATCCCGAGGCAAATTTGAAGATAAATATGGATGGACAGAGCTACTGTACTTATATTCCGGGACCGGAGGATACCAGTTTCTGGTTTAGCGGAAGTTCATCAGGTGAACAGTGGATATGGATGACCTTTTTAAAGGAAGGGGATATGACAGGATCCCAAAAGAAGGAAACTTCAGTCAGAGTCCGGTATACCAGAAATGACGGAACTACTCCGGCTCATACCATTGAATTAATAAGCGATAGTGGTCAGACATACGGGAAATACACGTATAACAGTACATGGAAGACGTGGGAGCTCATGAACTGATGAAACAAAACGAAAAGAGCATAGAAAGATGAAAAGGAAGAACAACCGAAAAAGAAAAGTGAATAAAAAGCTGTGGACGATGCTTACGGCTTCTATCGTGGCAGCCGCACTTGGTACTATAGGTATCCTTCATCATCTGGAGCCCATGGAAGCCTATGCGAAAGAGACTCTTTCAGGAACGAAGCAGGTGGTAAATACACACACGGGGGACAAGCCGTTTGTGATTCTGGATGTTGTACCTGATTATGCAACTTATGCATGGAAGGGGAATGCGGACGATACCTTTGAGATCCGGACAGGAACATTGGGATATCTTGTAAAGGGACAGTCTACAATGGAAACGGATTATGCTGCAATCTATGAGAAAAAGAAAACGGAGCTTTCCACATATGAACAGAGAGCTGCGCTAGTCAGTGAGATCTGGAAGTCCGGATCCGGCGACAGCAATCTGGTGTTTCAGTATGAAGAGGCCTATGGAAGTACACGAATGGAATTGAATCGTGCAGATGAAAACGGATGGAAACTGCTTATTCCGTCGGCTTCCCTTAAGGAGGAAGATAAAACGCTCGGAGAAACCGCACATAGCGGTCTGATGCGGGGATATTTTAAAACATACGATGCATCCACTGCAGGCTCTGCACAGGGATATGACTATATAAAAGTAGGAAACTGGAATGAAAGTGCCAGTGGAGTATCCCGGGAGATTTATGAGTTTGATGCTCAGAAGGGTACCTATCAGGTGCGGTTTATCACGGCAGATTCAGGCGTGACGGCAGGATATTTTGTGGATGAAAATTCCGTAACAGAAATAACGGATGTGAATAAGGCACAGTATAGCCTGGGAACCAGTCTTTATACACGTAAGAGCAATGGTTCGGATTATATTTATACTTATGCAGGCACAATTGCAGAAAAATTCCCGGAGGGAAACGGGTTGACGGCAGGGTATTCGACAGAAATTGCTTCACCGAAACTGTCGCTTTCTCCAACAGAGACTTCATCCCCGGAGAAGACATCAGCTCCGACACAGACACCGACGCCGGAGAAAACACCGGTTCCGACACAGACACCAACAATGGAGAAAACGCCGGTTCCGACACAGACACCGACGCCGGAGAAAACACCGGTTCCGACACAGACACCGACGCCGGAGAAAACACCGGTTCCGACACAGACACCAACATCGGAGAAAACACCGACTCCAACACAGACACAGGCACCAACGCCCGAGAAGACACAGGCACCAACGCAGACTCCGGAAAGTGAAGAAGACGATGAACTGACTGTGACAACTGTTACCGTCACGAATAAGGAAACTTATGCGGTGTATGAGCAGACTCAGGATTATGGTGAATTGACACAGGAGGATGATGAACCGGATGCACCTGTAAATGGGCCTGTCACAGAAAGTTATTATGTGGTTACATTTAAATATGAAAGCAATATTCAGACGGGAGAAACCCGTCCGGTTTATAAGGCGGATACCATAACAGCAATTCCGGAAGGAAGCAGCACCCGTCCATATGATGTTTACACAAAGAACGGAGATTCAGAGGAGAAAACTTTTTTATACGTTGGCGCAGGCCAGGGACAGTATAAACTGACCGATCAGGCTGATATCAGCGAAGAAGAAAAAAGAATACAGGAACCGGTATGGATGGTGGTAAGGAATGCACCTACCTATTTCCGGTATACCGGAGGCTGTGACTGGCTAAAACAATATGTATTCCATACATTGACAGATGGGGACAACCAGAATGCGGACTTTGCAATTCGGATTCAGACCGTTCGGGCGGATGAGCTTACAGAGGAGATGATCCGGAATGCAGAGTTGATTTATCTGGAAAGTGGCGCGGCACCGTTTATTAATACTGCAAATAGTAAAGTCACCTTGAATTATCTGGATAAAAGTAATGAATCGAAGTCCATTACCCAAAATGATGGTACAATATTGCCGATTGGTGTTACCCAGGAGAATGTTTATGCCGTTGTTTACCGGGCTGTTAATGAGCTGCTTCCTGTGATTGTGGACGCACAGACGGTGTGGAATGCTCTGTATCCGGATTCGAATTATCAGAAGCTGGCAAGGATTTTCCTGAAAGAGGATCTGGAAACTTATTTGAAAGATGCCAATGGAATGACGGATGTGCTGCTAAATCAGCTGGATAGTTCTGAATATCCGGATTGTACCGACAATAGCTTTCATTATGTGAATCATAATATTTATGTGGTCAATGGGACAACTCCGCTGGTGAATGGAGATTTTGCACAAAGCTTTGATGAGGGAAGTGTGCAGAGTGGCTTCAGAGAAGTGCTGGGCTTAATTCAGTCAGAGAATTATCTGATGTCAGAGGAAGACAAAATTCAGGAACAGGTGAGTAAGGCCAAAGCTATAGAATATATCATTAACTATTCGATAGGATTGTCTATTGATTTTACCGATTTGAATGTTCTGGAATTACAGCCGACTCAGAATGATACAGCTAATCTGTTTGGAGAAAACGATGAGAATGAAAACGGTGGTACAACGTTGTATTGTCAAAAGAGTGATGAAAGAGAATCCGGTGCCAGAAAAAGGCAGGTAATCCGAAGCTCGAAAAAGATTAATGTGGATGTAGAAGTGAAATCTGTTTCTGCATTTAACAGTGAGTGGGAGGATATTAACCAGAATTATAATCTTGTGTTTATTGGATTGGATGGACAGAGGTTAAATCATTCGGATGACCGCTATCGTACAGTTGTTTATAATGACAGGGATCTGAATGGCAAGCTTTATCATTCGGGAGACCGGACAGGAAACAGCGAGGAACGTTATGATCCTTCGGATATTACGGAAAGAAAGAAGAATGAACTGCTTGATTTCATGAGAGCAGGGTATCCGGTTCTTGTTGAGAACGAGATGTTTATTGGAAAGTCTGCGAAAAACGGTGCAGACAGGATTAATACAAAGTATGTGGCAGAAGGTACCTGGATGTATGAGTTTTTGCGTCAGGCTGTGTCTGATGAGGAACTTAAGAACAGGATTTATACAATTAATGATTTACACAGCAGCATTCTGTTTATGGAGCAGTTAAGTGTCGACCATCCGGTTGTGAATATTACAAATATCGAGGAGGCTGCGATTGAAGAAGGAAGCGATGGAACACTTGCGGTAGGACTTTCCTATGGCATTTCCAACCGAAAGGGAGATAGCTATGATGGGGAATGCAGTGTAGAGTTTTATCTGGATATAAATGATGACGGAAATTATACGGCTGCAGAACAGATAAGTGGTGGAAATGTGGGAGGAGATGGCATTCAGGCGATTGCTGGGAACGGACAGGTGACCGTTTCCTTTAAGGAGACTCCCGGATCCAGGGCAATACCATACCGCCTTAAAGTATCGGATAGTAATAATTCGTACCGCAGATCTTCAGTGGAAGGCATTTTGCAAATTATGGATGCACAGAAGGAAACCATCCGGATTTTGCAGATTGGAGACAAAGATGAGGCTTCCTTATCGAACCTGTATCAGAAAACGGATTCTACGCTTGGCTATTATCTCAAAGCGGCAGAAAACGAAATGAATGTTAAGTTTGACATTGAAACAGTGGATTCCAAAGTACTGACACAAAGATTTGAGAAGAATCCGGATTGCCTGAACCAGTGGGATCTGTTGATTCTGGGATTTGGCAATGGTTCGGAGAGTCTGTCACCCAATATGATTGAACGTTATATACAGGAAGGTCATAGCGTGCTCATAACGGGAAAGGGAGCATCTGGTGAACGTCTATTGCTTTCAGGAACTCTGTTAGGACAGCTTGATCGTAAAACCTATGGCAGCCTTGGCTTTACAAGCGGAACGTCCTATTTCCGGTATGCAGATCTGGATGCAGGGATGTTTGGAGAACAGAATAATATGAAAGTGGCTGCATTGAACAATGGAAGTGTGTTCAGTTATCCGCTTTCCGTGGGAAGATCAGCACAGCTTCAAGGTGATGTAAGCTTTAAAGCATATGATTACCTGCTCGACCTTGGCAGAACAGAAGCACCATTTGTAACCCCATGGTTTACCTTTGCCGGTTCAGGTAATGATATTGATACGAACGCATATAGTGTATCACCGAATGATGGAGCAAATAATTATTATCTATACAGTAAAGGTAATGTGGTTTTTATCGGAAATAATAATTATTCATCCTATACATATCAGGCGGATAATCAGCAAATCCCACAGGGCGTGGGTGTACAGGACTGCCAGATGTTCGTAAATGCCATGATGCTTGCCTATGATGCCGGTGTGCATAATATGAAGGTGGATATTGTATCCGGATTTGATACAAATGCAGCCAAAGTGTCGAGCATCAGTATCCCGTTCGATCAGGAAATCGAAGCGCAGAACGGTCTGCTCGATGAGACCGTGGATGTTTATTTTAAGTTCAAAAACAGCAACCTGACACTTTCGAATGCGTATGCCGTGAACTTCTATTATGAAGATGCAGCAGGAAAAACCTCCCTGGATGTGGGAGATGAGAAGGTACAGGTGACGCCGTTTACAAGCAGCCTGTGGACGGTACAGGACAATACCCTTACGGAAGTGGCTGCCTCCCAGCTCCGGCAGGGAAAGGTTTATCGGTTTAAGGCACCGGTGATTGCACTTCAGAATAACACAGCGGCTACGAATGCAAAGATTTATGTGGAAGTGGTTTCTGCGCTGGAGCGTCCGGATGGTTCGGAAGGCGCAGGAAGTAAAGAGGTTCGTGGATATGATTCCGTGACCTTTATCCGTACCCAGCTTTTCCTTCTGGAGTAAAGCAGGAATCCCGGCAACGGTTCTGCCGGTGGAATCCGGAACAGTAAAGTCTTATATATGGAAGAAATTCATCAGGCAGAGATTTCCGTTTCGTAAAATTTCGGAAATTTCTGCTTGAAACTTTTTCGGAAGTATTGTATAGTGTAAAATCGTATATGGTTTAAGACTTTAGCATACAGAAGCGTTCCGGTGATCCAAAGGATCCGAAGGGATGCGGCTAATTAACAAAAAAGGGGTTTGAAATGGCGAAATATCTGGTAATCGTGGAGTCACCTGCCAAGGTGAAAACTATAAAGAAATTTCTGGGAAGCAGTTATGAGGTTGTGGCGAGTAACGGCCATGTACGGGATTTCCCGAAGAGTCAGCTTGGAATTGATGTGGAGCACGATTATGAACCGAAATATATTACGATTCGTGGTAAGGGCGATATTTTAGCGAATCTGCGTAAGGAAGTCAAGAAGGCAGACAAGATCTATCTCGCAACTGACCCGGACCGTGAAGGAGAAGCAATTTCGTGGCATTTATATTGTGCATTGAAGTTACAGGATAAGAAGGTATATCGTATCACCTTTAACGAGATTACGAAGAATGCCGTGAAGGAATCCTTGAAGAATGCACGTGAAATCGATATGAATCTGGTGGATGCCCAGCAGGCAAGACGTATGCTGGACCGCATGGTGGGTTACCGGATTTCCCCGTTGCTGTGGGCGAAGGTGAAACGTGGGTTAAGCGCAGGACGGGTACAGTCTGTGGCACTTAGGATCATCTGTGACCGGGAAGAAGAAATCAACAGCTTTATCCCGGAGGAATACTGGACGCTGGATGCGTCCTTACAGGTAGACTCCGAGAAGAAGCCTCTCGTTGCCAAGTATTATGGAACGAAAGAGGGCAAGGTGAATATTAAGAGTAAGGAACAGATTGAGGAGATCATGAAGGAGTGCAGGGAAGCCTCCTATGAGGTTGCCGAAATCAGGAAGGGAGAGCGAACCAAGAAGTCTCCGCTTCCGTTTACTACCTCAACCTTACAGCAGGAAGCCAGCAAGGTACTGAACTTCTCTACACAGAAGACCATGCGTCTTGCACAGCAGCTTTATGAAGGCGTGGAAATCAAAGGCTCCGGAACGGTGGGTGTCATCACCTATCTGCGTACCGATTCGACGAGAATTTCCGAGGAAGCACAGGCTGTGGCAGAAGACTTTATCAAAGAACATTACGGAGACCGCTATGCTGCAGGCGGAACAAGAGAGGATCGTAAGGATAATAAGAAGATTCAGGATGCACACGAAGCCATCCGTCCGACTTCCCTTACCTTCAGTCCGGTAGTATTAAAGGAATCCCTATCCAGAGACCAGCTGCGCTTATATCAGTTGATTTATAATCGTTTTCTTGCAAGCCAGATGACGTCTGCTGTTTATGAGACCACATCGGTAAAGATTGATGCCGGAAAGCACCGCTTCACCGTAGCAGCATCAAAGCTTACCTTTGACGGCTTTATGAGTGTTTACATCCAGGAGGATGATAAGGAAGAGACCAATACCTTAACAAAGGGACTCGATGAACGCTCGAAGCTGAAGCTCCTTGAATTTGAGGAGAAGCAGCATTTCACACAGCCTGCCCCGCACTATACCGAGGCATCCCTGGTCCGTGCCCTTGAGGAGCTTGGAATTGGACGTCCGAGTACCTATGCACCGACCATTACAACGATTCTTGCCAGAAGATATGTTGTGAAGGAAAATAAGAACCTTTATGTAACCGAGCTTGGTGAAGTGGTAAACAACATCATGAAGGAAGCGTTCCCGAGTATTGTGGACGTGAACTTTACCGCCAATATGGAAATCCTTCTGGACAGCGTGGAGGAAGGAAAGGCGAACTGGAAGACCATTATTTCGAACTTTTATCCGGATCTGGATGAAGCGGTAAAGATTGCTGAGAAGGAGCTTGCGGAGGTTGAGATTAAGGATGAGGTATCCGATCAGGTCTGTGGGCTCTGCGGCAGACAGATGGTGATTAAATACGGTCCGCATGGAAAATTCCTTGCCTGCCCGGGATTCCCGGAATGCCGTAACACCATGCCGTACTATGAGAAGATCGGCGTGGCATGCCCGAAATGCGGCAAGGATCTGGTACAGAAGATGACCCGTAAGGGCAGAAAGTATTATGGCTGTCTTGGTGCGCCGGACTGTGATTTCATGGTATGGCAGCGTCCGTCCGGAGACAAGTGCCCGAAGTGCGGTTCCTTAATGCTTTATAAGGGAAATAAGCTGGCCTGCATGAACGAGAACTGCGGTTATGTGACAAAGCTTGAAAAAAAGGAAGATTAATTCAGTATTGAACATAATTTCTGAAAATTTTATTAGTAGCACGGAATTATTTAAAAATTCACGCATTATCATTGTAAATAAAGATCAATTGTGGTATACTGTGCTTTAGTAAACAGGAACAGGTAAGTTTATTCACAGGGGGAAAGGCGTGTAAGGATGAGTAGTGTACAGTTATTGGATAAGACAAGAAAGATCGGGAAGCTTCTTCATAACAACAATTCGAGCAAGGTTGTATTCAATGATATCTGCTCTGTTTTGTGTGAGATTCTCGATTCCAATGTATTGGTAATCAGCAAGAAAGGGAAAGTGTTAGGCGTTGGTGACTGTAAGGGGGTAGAGTCCATTACAGAACTGATTGTTGATCAGGTAGGGGGCTTTATCGATGGTATGCTGAATGAACGTCTCTTAGCGGTTCTTTCCACGAAGGAGAATGTGAATCTTGAAACACTGGGCTTTGAGGATGAGAATGTCCGTAAGTTCCAGGCAATTATTACACCGATTGAGATTGCGGGCGAACGGCTTGGCACCCTGTTTATTTATAAGTGCGAGAAGCAGTATGATATTGACGATATTATCCTGTGCGAGTATGGAACGACGGTTGTCGGACTTGAGATGTTGCGTGCCGTGAACGAAGAGAGTGCGGAAGAGACAAGGAAGCTTGCTGTGATTAAATCTGCAATAAATACGCTTTCTTATTCCGAGATGGAAGCGGTTGTGCATATTTTTGAAGAACTGGACGGTATGGAAGGAATTCTGGTTGCCAGCAAGATTGCAGACCGTGTGGGAATTACGAGATCCGTGATCGTGAATGCACTCCGGAAGTTTGAAAGTGCAGGTGTTATTGAATCAAGATCCTCTGGAATGAAGGGAACTTATATCAAGGTATTAAACGATATGGTTTTTGAGGAAGTTGAGAAATTGAAGCGGGAGAATATCCATTAAGAGCCGTCAAATTCAAGCATACAGGAAACTAAAGGATTAGTTTAGAACGATAAAAGGATTTATGAATACAGAATTCGTAGATCCTTTTTTAGTATATATGTACTAGTTCCATAAAGCAAAAAAATCTTGTGTTTTTTGATAAATATTTCTATAATGTAACAAGGGAGGAAATGCCTAATGATCAATTCGAATGTTTTTGACTATATTAACGTAATGGGGAAAACAGCAGATGCATCCTGGAAAAGAAACGAAATTCTTGCAAATAACCTTGCAAATGTGAATACCCCACGATATAAGCGGCAGGATATTAATTTTGAAGCCCAGCTCCGACAGGCTCTTGGAAACAGCCGGTATGAATCGGTGGATGACAAGGTGGCCTCTTTGCATGTGGAAGATCTGCAGGCGCGTGTCTATACGGATGCGGCGAACTTTTCGTACCGGCTGGATGGCAACAATGTAGATGTTGATACAGAGAACGTGGAACTGGCGTCCAATCAGATTAAATACAACGGACTGATCAGCAGCATCAATCAGGAATTTGCCAATCTGAGAATGGTTATGAAATAGGAGGATTACATAGATGAGTATTTTTACTTCCTTTAATGTAAATGCGTCCGGAATGACGGCAGAACGTTACCGTATGGATATCATTTCCGAGAACGTGGCGAATATGAATACCACCCGTACCGAGGATGGAACGCCTTACCGCCGTAAGGTAGTTACGTTTGAAGAGAAGGGACCGAAACAGGGAACCTTCAGCAGTATCTTCGGAACAGCCAGTGACCGTTACAGGAATCAGGGGGTTAAGGTATCTTCTGTTAAGGAGGACACCTGGACACAGATGAATATGGTGTATGATCCGTCCCATCCGGATGCGGATGAGAACGGTTATGTGACTTACCCGAATGTCAATGTGGTCACCGAGATGACGAATCTCATTGATGCGAGCCGTTCCTATGAGGCGAATGCGACAGCGTTTAACGCAAGCAAGTCGATGGCGATGAAGGGACTCGAGATTGCACAGTCATAGGCCACAGATAGAAAATAAAAAACAGAAGAATGCAGCTCTCATGACTTTTACCGGAGAACTGCAGGAGGAATCAACATCATGGTAGATGTGTCTAGTTTTTATAATATATCTTCCAATGCCATTCGGAAGGCTGCGGAGAATACATCCATTCAAAATGCCGGTCACTCCACGGGAGAGTTTGGAGGACTTCTCGATAAAGCAATTGAGAATCTCTCTACAACAAATGCTTATTTATCCGACGCCGAAAATGAGCAGATCAAATGGGCTCTCGGTGAATCTGAGAATACGCATGACCTTAGTATTGCACTTGGTAAGGCATCAACTGCGTTAAGCTATACGGTAGCGGTACGTGATAAGTTTTTAGAGGCATATAAGGAAATTATGCAGATTCAGATTTAAGGAGTTAGATCATGGCTGACAAGATAAAAGAGCTTTTAAGTAAAGCTCTGGAATGGTGGAATCACTTTTCCACCAAACAAAAAACGTTCATTATATCAGCTGGGGCAGGAGTTATTCTTGCCTTGGCTATTTTGGTTACCGCTCTGACAAGACCACAGTACACCTTATTGCGAAACTGTGATACCACGAAGGAGGCTTCCCAGATTGCGGAGCTCCTGGATGGTGAGGGACTTGATTATAAGGTTTCAGATGATGCCTATCAGATTACGATCAATAAGAAGCAGCTTTCCCAGGCAAATCTGCTTCTTGCTTCTAACAATATCCAGGCAAATTCCTATACAATCGATAACGTGACAAACGGTGGTTTCAGTACGACCGAGTCGGATAAACAGAAGCGTTATGAACTTTACATGGAAACGAGGCTGGCGCAGGATCTTCTGGCAACCTTTTCTTTTGTGAAGACTGCGGTTGTGGATCTGTATATTCCAGAGAATGACGGAACACTGATTTCCCAGCAGGAGGATGCTTCCGCATGGGTAGTTCTGGAACTGAGTGAGGAGATTTCGCCGGAAACCGCTGCGGGTATTGCCAAGGCGATTGCAGTTTCCGTCGGTAACAAGACCGAAGAAAATATCGTAATTATGGATACACAGGGGAATACCCTGTATTCCGGATCGGACAATTACAGCGTTTCGGGAACTGCAAGCTCCCAGCTCAGCGTGAAGTCACAGTGGGAGAATAAGGTGAAGAATGATGTCCGTCAGGTTGTGATGGGAACGAACCAGTTTGATAAGGTGGAAGTAGCTGTCAATCTGGATGTGGATTTCTCAACAAGCAGCCAGACCGACCATGAATTTTATGTAGCAGACGGACAGACACAGGGGTATTTGTCATCCGAACGGATTTACAGTTCTGAAGCAACGAACGGCAATTCTGACGTGCCGGGAACCGATTCCAACGGCAATCAGGAGTATGTATATCAGGATAATTCTGAAAGCTCTTCCACAACTTCCGAGGAAGAACGGAAATATACGCCGAGTGAGCGGATTACGGACAAGCAGATTCCGGCGGGAACGGTAAATTATACGAACTCATCCATTTCCTGTGCATTTACCAAGATTGTGATGGTACGGGAGGATGATGTGAAGGCACAGGGGCTCTTAGACGGGGTTACCTGGGAAGAATATAAGCTTGCAAACGAAGGACAGACCGTAGTTACGGTGGATCAGAGCTTTTATGATATGGTATCCAAGGCGACTGGATTTCCCACAGATAATATTTCCATTGTGGCATATTCCGAGAATATGTTCATTGATTCGGAAGGACTTGGAATCTCAGCCACGGATATTATGACGATTGTTCTTATCGTTGGTATTCTGGCACTGCTTGTGTTTGTTGTACTGCGCAGCATGCGTGGAGAAAAGGGCTCCGAGGAACCGGAAGAGCTTGCTGTAGAAACCTTACTGCAATCCCAGCCGGAAGTGGAGCTTGAGAATATTAATACGGAACAGATGTCCGAAACCAGAAAGATGATCGAGAAGTTTGTGGATGAAAATCCGGAAGCAGCAGCCAGTCTCCTGCGTAACTGGCTGAACGAGGACTGGGGTTAAGTCTGCACTTTAGGAAGGTTAGATATGGCAATGATGAGTGACGAACATATGAATGGACTTCAGAAGGCGGCAATTTTACTGATTGCATTGGGACCTGAAAAGTCGGCATTGATATTTAAGCATTTAAAAGAAGATGAAATTGAAGAACTGACACTGGAAATAGCCAATACCAGAAGCGTGACACCACAGGTTAAGGAAGAGATCATAGATGAATTCTATCAGGTCTGCCTGGCTCAGCAGTATATTGCAGAGGGTGGTATCAGCTATGCCAAGGAGCTATTGGAAAAGGCTCTCGGAAGCGAGAAGGCAATGGATGTCATTGGCAAGCTGACTGCATCCTTACAGGTAAAGCCATTCGAGTTTGTGCGAAAGACCGATGCATCCCAGTTATTGAACTTTATCCAGGATGAGCATCCGCAGACAATCGCCCTTATCTTATCCTATCTGCCGCCATCCCAGGCTGCGTTGATTATTTCTGCATTGCCTCCGGATCGTCAGGCAGATGTTGCCAAGCGTATCGCGGTTATGGACCGGACAAGTCCGGATATTGTGAAGGAAGTGGAGAAGGTGCTTGAGTCCAAGCTGGCATCTTTGGTAAATCAGGATTACACCATCATCGGCGGCGTCGATGCTGTTGTAGAAATTTTGAATACGGTAGATCGTGGAACCGAAAAACACATTATGGAGAGTCTGGAAATCGAAGAGCCGGAGCTGGCAGACGAAATCCGCAAAAAGATGTTTGTATTCGAAGATATCCTTCTTCTGGACGACCGGGCAATTCAGCGGGTGCTGCGTGATGTGGACAATAATGATCTGGCACTTGCGCTTAAGGGCGCAAATGAGCAGGTACAGAATGCAATCTTCAATAACCTTTCCAAGCGTCTTGCCGTTATGATTAAGGAAGATATGGAATTTATGGGACCTGTGCGTATGAAGGATGTAGAAGAGGCACAGCAGAAGATTGTAAATATTATCCGTAAGCTGGAGGACTCCGGAGAGATCGTAATTTCCAGAGGCGGAGGTGACGAGATCATTGTCTAGTAATTTATATAAAGCGGGCTTTATTCATCTTGGTGAGAGCACCCGCATCATTGACATGAATGAGATACTGGAACAGCGCCTTAAGGAAGAAGCACAGCGCAGAAGCCGTGAGCCGGAGCTTGTTGCGGCTCAGGACGGATTTACGGAAGGTCTGGATGCGGAAAAGGTTGATGTTTTACTGGAACCGGATGCAGAAACAGCTTCCATGCAGAATGCCTCTATTCAGGAGCAGGAGCAGTTAAACCGGGAGGTTGAGGCAGCAAGGAATGAACTTGCAGGTCTGCAGGCCCGGATTGAGCAGGAAAAGGAACAGGCACAGCTTGAAATCGAACAGATGAAAGCCAAAGCCTTTGAAGAAGCCGATGAGCAGGGCTATCAGGAGGGGTACCGGAAGGGACTTGATTCGGTACAGGAGCTGCAAAAGCAGTGCGAAGCAGAGCGGCTGCAGCAGGAACAGGAGTACCAGAAGAGATTACAGGAAATGGAGCCTGTGATGGTAGATACCCTGTGTGATGTATACAGTCATATTTTTAAGGTAGAAGCGAAGGAACACAAGGAACTGGTTTTGAAGCTTTTGCAGGATACGCTGCTGAAGGTGGACAGTACAGGCTCCATTATGATTCATGTGGCAAAGGAAGATTACGCTTATGTGCAGGAACAGAAGGCTGCTTTGCTCGAAGGAGCCGGTATGCAGAGTGGTTCCGTCGAAATTGTCTCAGATGCAACGCTTGCCCGTGCACAGTGCATGATCGAAACAGAAGGCGGTGTGTATGACTGCTCGCTCGATACCGAGCTTGCAGAATTGAAACGCCGGTTGATGCTGCTTGCTTATCAGAAATCTTGAGGAAGAAGCAGAAAGGAAATACCGGGATGGATATTTCAGATATGGAGTTTGATAAATATAGATCGGTATCCACGGATAGTTTATTTAAGGTGCGTGGAAAGGTGGTAAATGTTGTAGGACTTACCATTGAGTCGGCAGGACCTTCAGCCAAGCTTGGGGACATCTGCATGATATACCCAAGTGCAGCAAATGCGGGAAGCAAGCCTGCACTTGCCGAAGTGGTTGGCTTCCGTAATGGAAGAAACCTGCTGATGCCCTATGAAAATGTCGAGGGAATCGGACCGGGAAGCAGTGTGGAAAATACCGGTGCACCGTTAAAGGTACGTGTGGATGATTCCCTGTTATCCCATACGTTAGATGGATTGGGACGCCCCAATGAAGAGATGGTCTTATCGGGAGAGGAGTATTCGGTAGAGGCAAAGCCCCCGGATCCCATGTCGCGAAAGATTATTTCAGAGGTACTTCCTCTGGGGGTGAAAGCTGTGGATGGTCTTATTACGGTTGGTAAGGGACAGCGAATCGGAATTTTCGCAGGATCCGGTGTGGGGAAGTCCACCTTAATGGGCATGTTTGCCCGGAATACCAAAGCAGATATTAATGTCATCGCACTGATCGGCGAACGAGGCAGAGAGGTGCGTGAATTTATTGAGCGAGACCTGGGACCGGAAGGTATGAAGCGTTCGGTCGTTGTGGTTGCAACCTCAGATAAGCCGGCGCTGGAGCGTAAGAAAGCAGCGCAGACAGCAACGGCGATTGCGGAATACTTCCGCGATCAGGGGAAGGATGTCCTTCTGATGATGGACTCCATGACACGTTTTTCCATGGCACAAAGAGAGATCGGGCTTGCAAGTGGGGAGCCTCCGGTATCACGTGGCTATCCACCGAGCGTTTATTCCGAGATGCCAAAGCTCTTAGAGCGTGCCGGATGCTCAGATAAGGGTTCGATCACCGGACTTTATACCGTACTTGTGGACGGTGACGATTTTAACGAACCGATCACCGATACGGCGCGAAGCATTCTGGACGGGCATATTATGCTGGATCGTAAGCTGGCACATAAGAACCATTATCCGGCGATTGATGTGTTGCAGAGTATTTCCCGTTGCATGAGCCAGATTGCGACAAGGGAGCACAAGTCCTATGCCGGTAAGCTTAAGAATGTCATGGCCACTTATGCAGAGGCAGAGGATCTGATTAATATCGGTGCATATAAGGCAGGAAGCAACCCTGACATTGATTATGCGGTTTCAAAGATCGGAGCGGTCAATGAGTTTCTGATGCAGGATGTGTCCGATAAGTTTACCTTTGAACAGACTGTATCCATGTTGAAGGAAATTTTCGATGGCTAAGTTTAAATACCGGATGCAGAGCATTCTGGAAGTAAAAAAGAAGCTGGAAGAGCAGGCAAAGAACGAGTTCGCGGCAGCAAGGGCAGCTTTGAATGAGGAAGAAGAAAAGCTTGAACAGTTAAAGAAACGGAAAGAAGCTTATGAAGAGGAAGGGCGTGCCTTACGGGAGGACACCCTGAATATCATGGATATCATTGAGAATAAAGAAGCGTTGCTCCGCATGGATGAATTTATTGCAGACCAGCAGCTTAACGTGAAACGTGCAGAGGATCGCATGGAAGAGGCAAGACTGGCGCTGCAGACCGCCATGCAGGAGAGCAAAACGCAGGATAAGCTGCGTGAGAAGGCGTTTGAACAGTTCATGAAGGATGAAAACGCAAGGGAATCCAAGGAAATCGATGAACTTGTCAGTTATACATATGGCAGGAAAGCATAGGAGAGAGTATTTTGAGTTCGGATTTAGAAGATGTAATGACTCCGGAAGAGGCAAAAGCGGAAAAGCTGCGTCTGAAGGAAGAGAAGAAACAACTGAAAAAGGAACAGAGGGACCAGAAGAAGGCGGCAAGAGCAAGAGCAAAGGAAATTGCCAGTCAGGAAGCAGATCTTGCAGATGAGGAAGAGACAGGCAGTGGTTCGGTATTTTTAGTTACCTTTATCATTGTACTGATCTGGATTGCGATTCTTTGTCTGGTTGTAAAGCTTGATCTGGGTGGGTTCGGAAGCAATGTACTGACGCCGGTATTAAAGGATGTCCCGGTTGTGAACCTGATTCTCCCGAAGAACAGCGATACGGAAGTATCTACTGATAATTCCCAGTCATACGGCGGTTACAGCAGTCTGCAGGAGGCTGTGGATTATATTAAGGAGCTGGAACTGGAGCTGGAGAGGGCAAAATCCGCCAATACCGAGAATACGGATGAGGTTTCCCAGTTAAAGGCAGAGATTGAACGGCTGAAGACATTCGAAGACAGCCAGCTGGAATTTGAGAAGATTAAGACCCAGTTTTATGAGGAAGTTGTCTATGCCGACAAGGGGCCCGGGATCGAAGAATATAAGAAGTATTACGAATCCATGGATCCCGCTACGGCAGAGTATTTGTATAAACAGGTGGTAGCACAGACAGAAGAAACGGATGAAGTCAAAAATTATGCGAAGGCTTATTCCGAGATGAAGCCCAAACAGGCAGCTACCATTATTGAAAATATGACCGATAATTTGGATCTGGCAGCACGGATTTTGAGTGTGATGGATGCTGCCGACCGAGGCAAAATTTTAGGAGTAATGGACCCAACCGTTGCGGCCCAGCTCACTAAAATTATGGATCCGGAGTCTTAAGGAGGCCACTCCTTTGACCGATATACTTATTGTACCTTGAAAAAATAATATAGGAGGAAAGAAAATGACGAGTGCACCTGTAAAGAACGCGGGTTCGCTGCTGAATTACATCAACACCGGAAACAACGTCCCCTCTAAAAAGAGTGGAACGGATAATGATTTCGGAAGCGCGATGAACAAAGCAACGACAGGAAACCGCAATCTGTATGAGGCACGTCCGTCAGCCGCAACAAAGAGTACCGGAGCAGCGGACGCTGTGGAAATGTCAAAGAACACAGCAGACAGCCGTAAGGTTACCGGTGTGAATAACGCCGAACAACCGCAAAAGACCGGCTCTTTCGAAGAACAGGCCGATGAAATCACCAAAGCTGCCGACAAAATGAAGACTTCCATTATGGAAACTCTCGATGTGTCGGAAGAAGATTTACAGGAGGCGATGGAGATTCTGGGACTTAATATGGTATCTTTATTAGATCCCGCAAATTTATCCCAGCTTGTTTTAACCTTAAGTGGCGAAACGGAACCCTCATCACTACTAACCAACGAAGCACTTTTTCAGGATCTCCAGTCATTGCAGCAGATGGCAGGTGAACTGACACAGGAACTGCAGCAGACCCTTTCCCTGACACCGGAGGAGTTAACCGGCGTAATGGAGGATGTACAGGAATGGATGCAGAATGCCGGAAATGCTCCAGTAGATGGGACTGCTGGTGAAGCGCCCGTGGATGGAAATGCCGATGGAGAAGAAAAAGAGCAGAGAATCAATGTGGACATTCGTGTGAATGGACAGGAGGTTTCTTTGGAAACCGATGGAAGCGGAAATGTCGAAAGAACCGTCGGAATGACGAAAACCGGCTCGGAGGATTCGGGAAACACCCCGAAGCAGGAGAGCGGCAGACAGAGTTCTGAGGGAAAGGACACCGGAGCTGATTTATCGTCCAGTCAGGCAATGTTCAACAATCCGTTACAGAACCGTGTGACAGTAAATGAAACTGGTTTTACACAAAGCACAACCGCTTATACCTCGAACACGAAGGAGATTATGGATCAGATTTTAAATAATATTAAGATCCGGATCACTCCGAATGTGGATTCCCTTGAAATGCAGCTTCATCCGCAGAGTCTTGGAACCGTTCATGTACAGCTTACGAACCATGCAGGAGAGATTACCGCGTTGTTCCATGTGCAGAATGAAGCAGTGAAGACCGCTGTGGAGACACAGATGTTACAGCTTAAGGAAGCACTGAACGATCAGGGAGTGAAGGTAGAAGCCATTGAAGTATCCGTAGATACCAGAGGCTTTGAGAGCAGCTTATGGCAGGGACAGGAGAATTCCGGACAGGAAGCGTATGAACAACAGCGCAGAACACCGAGAAGAATCAACCTGGCTTCCCTGGATGCAGCTTTTGAAGAAGAGGCAACCGAAGAAGAGGTGCTTGCCGCGAAAATGATGGAAGCAAACGGAAATACTATAGACTTTACCGCATAGGAAAGTCAGAAAGGAGAGAACATGGCAGTAAGTGCAGTAGTTAAGGATGGCGAGATTCAGCAGACCGCAGCAGAAACCTCTGCGAAAAAAGCGACGAAAAGCAACAGTGGCATGGATAAGGATGCTTTTTTACAGTTACTGGTAGCGCAGATGAAGTATCAGGATCCGTTAGAACCGACATCCAACACCGAATACATATCCCAGTACGCAACCTTTTCCCAGGTAGAGCAGATGCAGAATATGGCATCCTCCATGGAATTGTCAAGAGCATCCTCTATGGTAGGAAAGCTTGTAGAAGTAACCTCGACCGATTCAAACGGAGATTCCAAGACGATTCAGGGAACCGTGGAATACGTTACCTACGAAAACAACAAGGCATATGTATCCATTGATGGAACGAAGTATTCCGCAGAAGATGTCACCGCAGTCATTAGCGAGGAATATCAGTCTTCCTATGATCTTGCTGTAGCATTCTGTGTGGCGATGAACAAGCTTCCGAGCCTGGATGAATTAACCTATGGAGATAAGGAAACGGTAGAGACCTTACAGAAGGGTTATGAAGCAATGACAACCTATCAGAAGAGCTTTGTTCCGGACGATTATGCGACGAAGCTTCAGAAGTACGTGGAGCGTATGGAAGAGCTGGTAAAGGAACATGACCGTGCACAGGAAAATGCAGGAGAATCCGGAGATAAGGGTGAAACCGGTGAAAATGCAGAAAAGACACAGGAAGCATAAGGATCTCAGGGAGGAGAATAACCATGATCGTGAAGAATAATGGATTCCTTACGATTGAGCAGCTACAGGATCAGTACCTGAATGGAACAACAGGTAACACTCCTGTAAAGACCACGGATGGGAAAAGCTTTCAGGAAATTCTGGAAAGTACACAGGGCAGCAGGGAAGTGAGATTTTCCAAGCATGCTGCACAACGGCTTTCAAACAGAAACATTGAACTGACAAAGGATCAGAAGGAACGCTTGCAGGCAGGAACCGCCAAAGCTTCTCAAAAGGGAATCAGAGAATCCCTGGTGCTTGTGGATCAGCTGGCATTTATTGTGAACATTCCCAATAATACTGTTGTGACCGCAATGCAGCAGAACGAAACAGATGAAAATATCTTTACAAATATTGATGGAGCCGTTATTATATAGCCGGACCTTACGGAGGCTTACATTCCCGACTGACAGACGGAATGGAGAGACGACTCAAAACAAGGAGGTCATTTCATTATGATGAGATCATTATATGCTGGTGTGGCAGGCCTTAAAACACACCAGACAAGAATGGACGTTATTGGTAATAATATCGCCAATGTAAACACAACCGCATATAAGTCGCAGTCCATGACATTCAGTGATCTGATGTATCAGACCACACAGGCTGCATCCGGTGCCAATGCAACAACCGGTGTCGGTGGTACGAATGCACGTCAGATCGGTCTTGGATCCAAAACCAGTGCAATTAAAACCGCAATTACCCAGCAGGGTGCAACACAGACAACAAATGATCCGTTTGACATTATGATTACAGGAGAATCCTTCTTCGTCGTTAATAACGGAAGCGAGAACTTCTTTACCAGAGATGGTTCTTTCTATGTGGATGGCGCCGGTAATCTTGCCATGACCAGTACCGGTTACAATGTTATGGGATGGCTCCCGGATACGGAAGATCCTACCACAATCAAGCAGGATACCGTAACGGCACTCCGTGTTATGACGGAAGCCAATATGACCTATCCTGCACAGGCAACCAGCCAGGCAACCTTTGCAGGTATTATTGATACGAATGATACGAATGTAACAAGCACCGAAGGAAGAGTAGTGAATCTTGAGGTGTATGATAACAAGGGATTTAAGTATACCGTACGATGCACACTGCATGATGAAGCCACAACGGCTGATGACGGTATGTTCTATTTGCAGCTGGAGGATATTCTGGACTCCAACGGAAAGAGCGTTGTGGAAACAGGAAAAAAGGTTACGGATTATATGAAATTTGATGGTGTTGTAGGACATGCCAGTGATACAAGCGGTGCAACGACACTTCTTCAGTATAGTACGAAGGATGGATCTTTTGTAAATGCAGGTAAAGCAAAGGGAGATACTTCCATACAGACTTCGCTTACCATTACAGTTGCAAATCTTCCAAGCTTTGAGAACATTACCGCAGACTTCTCTGCAACCTCGAACCAGAACAACAACGGAAGCTCTACCTTTGTAGGATCGAAGGGTGACAGCAAGGGTATCGGTTCCGGACGTAAGGTGGGTGAAATGAGCGGTATTGCCATCCAGAAGGATGGTAAGATCTATGCTTCCTATGACAATGGGCAGAAGAGACTGTTAGGACAGATCGCAGTTGCAAACTTTGCCAATGCATCCGGCCTTTCCAAGGAGGGAGATAACCTCTATTCCGCAACACAGAATTCCGGAGACTTTAACGGAGTGGGAGAGGACATTACCGCAGGTGGTGGTTATATGAACTCCGGTGTACTGGAAATGAGTAACGTGGATCTTTCCGCAGAGTTTACCGAAATGATTACGACCCAACGTGGTTTCCAGGCCAACAGCCGAATCATCACCGTATCCGATACCTTATTGGAAGAGTTGACTAATCTGAAACGTTAGTGCTGAATAGTTACAATCGGATAATTAAAAGAGAAGCAGAGGAAGCTTCAAAACGCATAAAGGTGTAAGGGAACGTGCAAATTCTGCACGTTCCCTTAAGCAATTTCCCGGAGGTGAAGCCGTATGATTGAACTGACTAAAATGAGTGGTAGAAAAGTACTAGTGAACCCGGAACTTATTGAACTTGTTGAAGAAACGCCAGATACGGTCGTTTTATTTACCACCGGCAGGAAAATAATTGTAAAAGAAAGTAGACAAGAGATCAAAAATCTTGTAAAATCGTATAGAAAGGATATTTTTGCAGATTAACGCAAAAAAGGTGATACAAAGTGGATTTAGCGTCAATTCTTGGTTTAGTGTTATGTCTTGCCATGTGTGTATATGGTATTATCAGTAATGCAGGTGCAGAGAACTTTCATCGATACATAGATCCCCCGTCAGCAGTTATTACATTTGGTGGCTCTTTTTTTGCGATTATGGCATCGACAACCCTTAAAAACTATGTGGCCGGCTTGAAGAGCTTTTTACTTGTGTTCAAGGCTCCTGCAAACGATGTGAAGTCCATGATCCGTCAGATTATTGACCTTTCCAATGTGGCTCGTAAGGAAGGACTTCTTTCTCTGGAGGAGGCCGCAGGTAATCTGGATGACGAGTTTATGAAGAAGGGAATCCTTCTGATCGTAGACGGTACGGATCCGGATCTGGTACGCGGCATTCTGGAAACAGAGCTTATCAGCATTGAAGAACGTCATAAGAGTAAAATTTCCTTCTGGGAAGACCTCGGTGCGATGGGTCCTGCCTGGGGTATGATTGGTACCCTGATCGGTTTGGTTAACATGCTTTATGAAATGGATGACCCGAGCAGTATCGGACCTTCTATGGCGGTAGCACTGATTACCACCTTATACGGATCCCTGCTTGCTAACTGGATTTGTACTCCGGTTGCAACTAAATTAAAGTTAAATAATGCAAATGAAATTACAATGAAAGAGATTGCTATTGAAGGATTGCTTTCGATTCAGGCAGGTGAAAACCCACGTGTTATTGAAGAGAAACTGAAATCCTTCCTGGCTCCGGCAGACCGTGCAAGTGATTCTGCCGAGGGAGGTGAAGAGGTTGGCTAAGAGAAAGCCGGAAGAACCGCCGAAGGGTGCGCCTGCGTGGCAGTCAACCTTCGCAGATCTGATGAACCTCCTGTTATGTTTCTTTGTCATGTTGTTTTCCATGTCTACGATGGATGCCCAGAAGTTTGAACTGATGGCAGCATCCTTTAACCAGACCTTCAGTATTTTCAGTGGAGGCGCTTCTGCGATCGGCGATGGCATGCTGATCAGTAACGGTGTGAGCCAGTTGAATGAACTGGACGATTACATTAACAGCACCGGTATGAATCCTGAGGGAGAAGAAATGCCCAAGGAATTCGAGGAAGCCAGGGAAATGGTAGACGAGGAGCAGCTGAAGCAGTCAGAAGAACTGGCAGGAAAGGTGGAAGAAGCTCTTGAAGAAAAGAATCTGGATAAAGAAGTCGATATTGAATTTACATCCCAGTATGTACAGCTCACGGTAAACGGAGCCTTACTTTTTGATTCGGGAAGTGTAGAATTGAAACAGGAATCACTGTCCATGATGAACCAGCTCGGAATTATCTTACAGCGGTTTTCGGAAGGGACAATTGAAATAGAGGGACATACGGACAATGTTCCCATGTCCGGAGCGAAGTATTCCAACAATGATGAACTGAGTGCGGGACGTGCACTTTCCGTATTCTATTATCTGAGGGATAATACCACGCTGGATATGAGTAAAGTGAAACATTCGGGACGAGGCGAATATGTTCCCATTGCAGATAATTCCACGCCGGAGGGCAGAGCCATGAACCGTCGTGTGGAAATCCGGATTTATAACGCATTAAGCTCTTACAACTAAGAAAGGTGTTAATATCATGAAGAAAAATCTCATATCGGTCGCAATTCTGGCATTGCTGATCGTAAATATTGTCCTGACCTCAATTATGATGTTCAGTGTACTGAATACCAACAAGAAGACCGCAGCATTTGTTACTCAGGTGGCATCTGCCATTCATTTAGAGCTTGGAACGGATGGAGAAGCTCAGGAAGAAGAAACAGTTACCATTGATGATATTGATACCTATACCATCGCAGATATGACCATCCAGTTAAAGCCTTCTGCCATTACCGACAGTAATGGAGAGACCACTACGAAGGTTCATTATGTGAGCACCTCGATTGTGCTTTCCATGAATAAGAAGAACAGCGATTACAAGACCTATTCCGCAGACCTTGAGAACAAGGTGGATCTCATTAAGGGCGAGATCACAGATGCCTTCAGTCAGTATACCATGGAAGAAGCTTCTGATAATCCGCAGGCAGTAAAAGATGATATCCTCAGCAGAATTCGTGCATTATATGGATCTGATTTCATTTTTGATGTGACCTTAAGCAATCCTCTTTATCAATAATACGCATATAACTGCGTAAAGAAAGAAGGAGGTGAGAACCGGTGAGCGAGGTACTATCGCAGGATGAAATTGATAAACTGCTCAATCAGCTTAGCACAGGCGAACTTGATATGGAGCAGATGCAGGAACCAAAGGAAAAACAGATAAAAGACTACGACTTTAAGCGTCCTGCCAAGTTTTCCAAAGAACACCTGCGGACATTGGAAATTATATATGAACATTATGGACGATTGTTGTCAACGAATTTGCCGGTTTATCTGCGCAAGAATGTACAGGCTACAGTGGCAAGCTCAGAAACGGTAACGTTCTCTGAATTTACAAACGCACTTTCCAATCCTGTTATTTTGGGTATTGTGGACTTCAAACCCTTGACAGGTAATGTTATTATAGAATTAGCTCCCAATCTTGGATTTGCTATGATTGACCGTATGCTCGGAGGACAGGGAATGCCTCTGGAAAGAAATCGTGATTTCTCTGAAATTGAAATGACCATTATTCAGAAAATGATGATTGTTTGTATGCAGCTGATGCGGGATCCATGGAAGAATGTATTGGATATCTCTCCAATGCTTGACCGGATTGAGACGAATGTACAGTTTGCACAGGTCATTGCACCGAGTGACATGATTGCAATTGTGACTATGAATGTGAAAATCGGTGATGTGGAAGGATTTATGAACATCTGTCTTCCTTATTTTACACTGGAAGACATCATTGATAAATTGAATACGAAATACTGGTTTTCGACTATGCAGAAGAATGATGCCACAGATTATGAGGAGCACATCGAGGCTCTGATTAAACGGGTGGATGTCCCTGTAAGGGCAGTGCTTGGAAGAAGCCAGGTATCTGTGAATGATTTCCTTGGTCTTCAGTGTGGTGATATTATAAGGCTGGATACCAACGTGAATTCCGAAATGTCAGTCTATGTAGGAAATATCCGTAAATTTACGGCTTTGCCCGGTTCGAGTCAGGACAAATATGCTGTCCGGGTAACATCAGTAATCAGAGAGGGGGAGTAAGGCATGGACGGAATGTTAACACAGGATGAAATAAATGCACTACTCAACGGAATGGACTTGTCTGGTAACAGCAATGATGCTTCCAATGACGAGCCGGCTGCAGATCAGGCAGCAACAGATCAGCCAGCCGCAGCGGCGGCCACGGCTTCTCCGGCAGAAGCAAGTGAGGATGCACTGACCGATATAGAGCGTGATGCGATTGGCGAGATTGCCAATATCAGCATGGGATCTTCTGCAACAACGTTATATTCACTGGTCAATCATAAGGTTAATATTACGACACCGGTAGTTACGATGGCTACATGGGATACTGTCGTTAGCGCTTACCAGAGACCGTGTGTTTTTATTAAAATCAGATATACGTCGGGTCTGGATGGCGCCAATATTATGGTGCTAAAGGAACATGATGTAAAGGTTATCGCAGATCTGATGATGGGCGGTGATGGAACCAATACCGATGGGGAACTTGGAGAACTGCACTTAAGTGCTATTTCAGAAGCGATGAATCAGATGATGGGTTCAGCGGCAACTTCACTTTCCACAATGCTTGGAAAAGTGATTGATATCAGCCCACCGGAAGCAAGTCTCTTAAATCTGGAAGAATTTGAAAACGGGGAATCGATAGAAGGATTCCTGGCAGGAAACTTTGTAAAAATTTCTTTCCGAATGCAAATTGATGATCTGGTAGACAGCACGATTATGCAGCTCTATCCGGTATCCTTTGCGAGAAGCCTGTATGAAACCTTTGTTGCATCGGGGTCTGCTGATACACAGCCTGCACCGGAAGCAAAAGAGCCTGCTCCGGCACCTGCACCAACACCGGCTCCCGAACCGTATGTTCCACCGGCAGCAGCTGTGGATGAGAATCGGACGATGAGTAATCCTGCGAATATGGGAATGCCCCAGATGAACATGGAGATGCCGAACATGAATATGGGAATGCCGAATATGGGCATGGGAATGCCGAACATGAATATGGGAATGCCGAATATGAACATGGGAATGCCCCAGATGAACATGGGAATGCCTCAGATGAATGCACAGCCTATGAATGTACAACCGGCACAGTTCCAAAGCTTCAACAATACCGCTTCTGCGATTGCGGGACAGGAAAATATCGGACTGATTCGTGATGTTCCACTGGAAGTTACCGTGGAGTTGGGCAGGACAAAGAAGTCTATTGCAGAAATCCTGGATTTTGCACCGGGAACGATCATCGAGCTTGATAAAATTGCCGGAGAGCCGATTGATGTACTTGTAAATGGCAAGTATGTGGCTAAAGGCGAGGTTGTTGTAATCGAAGAGAGTTTTGGTGTCAGGGTAACCGAAATAATTAACTAGAAATAGGAGAAAAAACTATGGCAAAGAATATTTTAATCGTTGATGATGCAGCATTTATGAGAATGATGATTAAGGACATTCTCACCAAGAACGGATACAATGTTGTAGGAGAAGCTGAAAACGGATTAAAGGCGGTTGAAAAGTACAATGAGTTAAAACCGGATTTAGTTCTGATGGATATCACCATGCCGGAGCTTGATGGTATTGGAGCTTTAAAGAAGATTAAAGAAGCTGATCCCAATGCACTTATTATTATGTGTTCTGCTATGGGACAGCAGGCGATGGTTATTGAATCTATTCAGGCAGGTGCAAAGGACTTCATTGTAAAGCCGTTCCAGGGTGACCGTGTATTGGAAGCTGTTAAGAAAGTAGTGGGTTAGTATGCTCCTTGCAATTACACCAAGGACAGACAGTTATCTCCAGTTTCTGACCGTCCTGCTATTGTTTGTGTTTGTTCTGGTGATTACCTACTTCACAACACGCTGGATCGCGAGATACCAGAAGGTGAAGAGCAATGCAAATAATCTGGAAGTCATCGAAACCTGCAGAATTACTTCCAACAAGTATCTGCAGATTGTGCGTGCCGGGACGAAATATGTCCTGATTGCCATTGGCAAGGATGAAGTACATATGCTGACCGAATTGTCAGAAGAAGAGCTGATGCTTACAACGGATGACGGACAGCAGCAGATGGACTTTTCCAGGATATTTGCCAATGTAAAGAATCTGGGGAAAAAAGAGAAAGAATAAATGATGCACTTTATGAAAAAGATCATAAACATAGTATGCCTGCTGATGACGGTAGGCATATTGTGTATTATTCCGCAATTTTCCGTACAGGCCTCTTCCACGTCGGCGGGGCTTACCGGAGAGAGCACGGAGAGTACCACGAGACAGGATCCCGGAACTGCTGAGGATCAGAATGATTTATCCCAACTGAATATCGGCAACACCTTTACCATTACCAGTAATGAAGGTAATGGACAGATTAACGGGACTTTAAGGATTCTGATTACATTGACGCTGATTGCACTGGCACCTACTTTGCTGATCATGCTCACTTCATTTACCAGAATCCTCATTGTGTTACATTTTACCAGGGCAGCACTTAACACCCAAACAGCGCCTCCAAATCAGGTGCTGATTGGGTTAGCTTTGTTTTTAACCTTTTTCGTGATGCGTCCGACAATCACAACGATTTATACGGAGGCACTGGTTCCGTTTGAAAACGGTGAGATCACGCAGGAGGAATTTTTTGATGAAGGATTACAGCCATTAAGAAAGTTTATGTATGGGCAGACCCAGACAAAGGATGTCGCACTTTTCTTTAAAATCAGTGGTGAAGAATGGGACGGAACACTTGATGGAATTCCTACGGAAATTCTGATTCCAAGCTTTATTATCAGTGAACTCAGAACTGCGTTTATTATCGGCTTTTATATTTATATTCCGTTTATTGTCATTGATATGGTCGTGGCATCAGTCCTTATGGGTATGGGTATGATGATGCTGCCGCCGACAACTATTTCCATGCCGTTTAAAATACTTTTATTTATTCTGGCTGATGGGTGGAGCCTGATTATCGGCAATCTGATTAAGACCTTCTATTAGGAATAGGATTATGGATACGCTTAAAATGCGGGAAGGAGTAAAATAAATGGGGATTGAAGAGGTAACCGCCGTTTCGAGTGAGGCTCTTTATCTGGTAATTAAGATCTCAGCACCGGTATTACTTGTTTCACTGATTGTCGGCCTGACTATCAGTATTTTTCAGACAGTTACATCCATTCAGGAGCAGACTCTGACCTTTGTTCCGAAAATCATAGCAGTTTTTCTTACGCTGATTGTGCTTGGTCACTGGATGCTGAATGAAATGACACAGTTTATGATCCGTTTGTGGTCTGATTTTCCTTTATACATCAGGTAGCTTATGATCAATTATGATTTTACTTACAATGAATTACTGTATTTTCTGCTGATTTTCGTGCGGGTGGCGAGTTTTGTTTTTATTGCACCGTTTTTCAGTATGGGAAATACACCGACAAGAATCCGTGCCGGATTAAGTTTTTTTATTACCCTGCTTCTGTATCACAGCCTGCCGGAAACCGAGATTGTCTATAATGGGCTTTTGGAGTATACGGTCATTGTGATGAAGGAGGTCGTTACGGGGCTTCTGCTGGGCTTCGGAACAAACTTCTGTACCTCGATCATGGCCTTTGCCGGACAGATCGTGGATATGGATATCGGCTTGTCCATGGCGAGCATGTTCGATCCGACAACGAAGCAGCAGACATCCATATCGGGTGTTATTTATAATTATATGATTATGTTAATGTTGATTATTTCAGGAATGTACCGTTATCTCTTATCAGCGTTCGTAGAAGCTTATACGCTGATTCCGATTAACGGAACCGTATTCCGTTTTAATAAAATGCTGACCAGCTTTATCAGCTTTATGACAGATTTTGTGGTCATTGGATTCCGGATCTGTCTGCCGGTTTTCGTCGTAATGATTCTGCTAAATGCCATTCTCGGTGTACTGGCGAAGGTATCTCCGCAGCTTAATATGTTTGCGGTTGGTATCCAGTTGAAGATCCTGGTCGGTATCGGGGTGTTGTTTTTAACCATGACGATGCTGCCGGATGCGGCAGGCTTTGTTTTTGATCAGATGAAGAAGGTTATGGTGAGCTTCGTAGAGGCAATGAGTTAGGAGGATTGGTCCCGGTGTTGGAATATCAGCTTCAGTTCTTTGCCAAGGATGGTCCTGGTGGAGAAAAAACCGAACAGCCGACTTCCAAGAAGTTAGATGACGCCCGGAAGGAAGGACAGGTTGCCAAGAGCAGGGAGGTTGCGAATGCTGCCGGAATTCTGGCACTGTTTCTGATTGTCCGGTTTTATGCAGGGACGCTCGGAGAAAGCTTCGTGAACTATTTCCGGGGAATCTATAATGAGATTCCCGATGCAATCCAGAGGTTTGACAGTGCGGTTCCGTTTGCCACGATTTCCGTGATCCTGCGTCAGATGATTCTGCAGATGATCATTATGATGGGTCCTGTTCTACTGATTGCCGTTGTTATTGCATTTGTCTGTGATGTGGTGCAGGTTAAATGGAGGATTACCGGAAAACCGCTGCAGCCTAAATTCAGCAAATTAAATCCGGTAAATGGATTTGGGAGAATTTTCTCTAAGAATTCCCTGGTGGAGCTGCTCAAATCCATTGCAAAGATTGGTGTGATTGGTTATATTGCGTTTTCCGAGGTTAAGAAATATGCTTCAGATCTGTATCTGCTATATGATATTGGTCTGTATCAGGCAATCGGGCTTGTAGGAGATATCCTGTTTTCGGTAGGAATCAAGGTAGCGGCAGCCTATGTGGTCATTGCACTGCTTGACTTTGCTTACCAGAAATGGAAGTTCAGGCAGGATATGATGATGACCAAGCAGGAGGTCAAGGACGAATATAAGAACCAGGAAGGGGATCCGCAGATCAAGGGAAAGCAGAAACAGCGTATGCGTGAGGCTTCCCAGCGGAGAATGATGCAGCAGCTCCCGGAGGCGGATGTTGTTATTACAAACCCGACGCATTTTGCGGTAGCGATTAAGTATGACCCGGACAGGTACGATGCCCCTTATGTGCTTGCGAAGGGCGAGGATTATCTGGCACAGAAGATCAAGGAGATCGCCAGAGAGCATGACATTGAAATTGTAGAAAATAAGCCATTGGCACGTATGCTATATGCCAATGTGGATATCGGAGGGCTGGTGCCTCCGGAGCTTTATCAGGCGGTAGCGGAAGTGCTTGCTTTTGTATATCACCTGAAAGGTAAAGTATAAAGATGGAAAAGACCGAAGACGACAGGAAAGGAGAGCAGACATGAAAAAGGCAGACGTTGGTGTAGCAGCATATATCGTAGCAGCCTTTGTAATGCTCATTGTACCCGTTCCAAGCTGGCTTCTGGATGTTCTGCTTGCATGTAATATTGCAATTGCATTTACAATTCTGTTTACCACGATGTTTTCCAAGGAAGTGCTGGATCTGTCGTTCTTCCCGACCATTCTGTTATTTACCACAATTTTCCGTATTGCACTGAATGTATCCTCCACCCGTCTGATTCTGACAACCGGTGATCCCGGACAGGTGGTAGCAACCTTCGGAAGCTTCGTTGGTGGCGGAGACCTGATTGTAGGAGCGATTGTATTCTTAATTTTGCTGATTGTGCAGTTCATGGTCATCAACAAAGGTTCCGAACGTGTGGCTGAAGTAACGGCACGATTCACATTGGACGCAATGCCCGGTAAACAGATGGCGATCGACGCCGACTTAAATACCGGAGCGATCAACGATGCCGAAGCAAAGAGACGGAGAGATAAGATTCAGGAAGAAGCAAGCTTCTTCGGTTCCATGGATGGTGCGGTAAAGTATGTAAAAGGAGATGCAACGGCAGGTCTTATTATTACTGCGATCAATGTTATCGGTGGTATTGCCATGGGTGTACTGCGGCAGAATATGGATATTACCGCAGCCCTTAACAAATACGTTATTCTGACAATCGGTGATGGACTGGTGAGCCAGATTCCCTCCCTTCTGATCTCTCTTTCCACAGGTATTCTGGTTACGAAGGGATCGAAGGATGCCGACTTTGGTTCGATACTGATCGGGCAGTTGTTCGGTGTGCCAAGAGCCCTGTATCTGGTAGGTGCAATTATTACAGCCCTTGGTATTATCACTCCGCTTCCTACGGTGGTCTTTTTGGGACTGGGACTCATTTTTGTCGTAACGGGACGTGTGATTGCGGGAACGATCGAAACGGCGCAGATTGAAAATGAAGTCGATACGGAGGAAGCAGCAGCTGAGGAGATCCGGCAGCCGGAGAATGTGAACAGTCTCCTGCAGGTGGATCCGATCGAATTGGAATTCGGTTACGGAATTATTCCGTTAGCGGATGTGAATCAGGGGGGTGACCTGCTTGATCGTGTGGTTATGATCCGAAGACAGATTGCACTGGAATTAGGTACGGTAGTGCCGATTATCCGACTGCGTGATAACATCCAGTTAAATCCGAACCAGTATATTATCAAGATTAAAGGCATCCAGGTGAGCGAAGGCGAAATCCTGTTTGATCATTATATGGCAATGAATCCGGGCTATGTGGAGGAAGAGATTACGGGTATCCCGACGTTTGAACCGTCCTTCCATCTGCCGGCAATCTGGATTACGGAAGGACAGCGGGAACGGGCCGAGAGTCTTGGCTACACCGTAGTGGATCCGCCGTCCATCATTGCAACCCATTTGACGGAAATTATCCGTCAGCACATAGCAGAACTCCTGACCAGACAGGATGTACAGAATCTGGTGAACAACTTAAAGGAAACCAATCCTTCCCTGGTAGACGAGCTGATTCCGAAGCTGCTTGGACTTGGCGAGGTACAGAAGGTATTGCAGAATCTGCTTAAGGAAGGAATTTCCATCCGTGACCTGCTGACGATCTTTGAAACGCTGGCAGATTATGCACCATCAACGAGGGACACGGATATTTTAACCGAATATGTACGTCAGAGCCTGAAGCGGGCGATTTCCAATAAGTTCTTCCCACCAAATGAGACGACGAGCGTTGTAACCCTCGATCCGAAGATTGAACAGGAAATCATGGCCAGTGTCAAACAGACCGAAAACGGCGCTTATCTGACACTGGATCCGGAGCGTACGAAAGCCATTATCAAATCGGTGGAAACAGAGATTGCAAAGCTGGAAAATCTGGGAAAGAATCCCATTATTATTACATCTCCGATTGTCCGTATGTACTTCAAACGACTGACGGAGGACTACGTGAAGGATTTAATTGTAGTATCCTATAATGAAGTGGAAAATAATGTAGAATTACAGTCTGTAGGAATGGTGACAGCATGATAATCAAGAAATTTCAAGGAAAAACAGAAACAGAAGCGGTAGAAAGTGCGAAAAAGGAATTAGGAAACGGCATTGTTATAATGAATGTCCGGAATGTCAAGAAGAAAGGACTGTTTAGTTTCCTTAGGCAACAGTTGGTTGAGGTGACGGTGGCACTTGAGGAAGAACCGGTAAGACCGACCGGAATTCCTGAACCGAACCGGAATCTGACAGATGCGATTGCCAATATCCGCTCCGTCAGTGAGAAATCCCTGCAGCAGGAAGCAGCAGAGAAAAAGGAGCAGAACAATTCGGATGAAAAGCGCACGGACAGTGCAGCCATTGAGGAAAAGCTCGACAGCCTTCATTTTCTCCTGGAGCAGCAGATGCAGAAGCCCGAGGAGAAGACAGAGGATAAGGCAGAAGACACGGAAGAGGAGCCTCCGAGTGAAATGGAGCAGTTTATGAAGCTGCTTTATAATACGATGCTGGAAAATGAAGTCAATGAAAAGTATGCAAACCAGATCATTGATGAAATCGAAAAATCCAACAAGCCCAACATGCCGTTTGATTATGCGCTGTCGAATATTTATCAGAAGATGATCCTGAAATTCGGGAAGCCGGAAGGCGTTACACCGGCGGCACAGGGACCGAAGATGATATTCTTCATTGGACCAACCGGTGTGGGAAAGACCACAACAATTGCCAAAATTGCTTCACGCTTCTGCGTGGATGGAGGTAAGAAGGTGGCGCTGCTTACTGCGGATACTTACCGTATCGCGGCAGCAGAACAGTTACGGACTTATGCCAATATCTTAGAGGTTCCGTTCCGGATTATTAATTCGGTTGAAGAAATCAGTCAGGCAATGAGGGACTTCAAGGATTATGATTATATTTTAGTAGATACAGCAGGACATTCCCATCAGAATACCGAGCAGAAGGAAGTAATGAAGGAATTGATACATTCTGTGGATGGAATTATCGAAAAAGAAGTATTTCTGGTATTGAGTGCAACGACAAAGTACCGGGATTTGTTAAGTATTGCGGATACTTATTCGGATATGACGGATTACAAGTTGATTTTCACGAAGCTCGATGAAACGACGACACTTGGAAATCTGCTGAATCTAAAGCTTTATACCGGTGCGCCGTTATCGTATGTGACCTGCGGACAGAATGTACCGGATGACATCGAAGACTTTAACCCGCAGAAGACTGTGAAAAGACTGCTTGGAGGGAAGCAGAAATAGTACGGAAATACGATTCAATACAAAAGATCAAAAGATCGGGGATAGAAAATGGATCAGGCAGAACAGTTAAGAAATATTATAAAGGCGAGTAATGTAAAATGCAGTAAGCCTACGGCGAGGGTTATTACCGTAACCAGCGGAAAAGGCGGCGTTGGAAAATCGAACACAGCAATTAATCTGGCAATCCAGTTTCGTAAAATGGAAAAGAAGGTTGTTATACTGGATGCGGATTTCGGGCTTGCCAATATTGAAATTATGTTTGGGGCTGTGCCGAAGCATAATATGAGTGACCTGATTTATCAGGGAAAGAACATTAAGGATATTATTACATGGGGACCTATGGATGTCGGTTTTATTTCCGGAGGATCCGGAATAGCGGGTCTGTCAAATTTAAACAGGGATTATCTTACTTATATTATCCAGAATCTGTCTGAATTAGATGAAATAGCAGATGTTATTATAGTGGATACCGGAGCGGGAATTTCCGATGCAGTACAGGAATTTCTGGTGGCAAGCGGAGAAATCATTCTTGTTACGACACCAGAGCCGACTTCGATAACAGATTCCTATTCCCTGCTGAAGGCATTGAACGGGCATCCAAGATTCCAAAGAGAAAATACCACGATCCAGATGGTGGCTAACCGCGTGGAATCAGTGAGCGAAGGAGAGAGTCTGTTTCAGAAGCTGGATGTGGTAGTCAGCCGTTATCTGAAACTGCCTATTTCCTATCTTGGGGCAGTACCGCAGGACCCACATCTGGCAAAAGCGGTTATGCAGCAGCTTCCGGTATCCATTAAGGATCCGCAGTCCAGGTCGGCGCAGGCATATGAAGAGATTGCTTCGAAGCTGATGAAGCAGGGGGAAGGACAGAACACACAAAAGCGTGGTGTGGCTGCGTTCTTTTCACATATTATTGGAAAGAGAAATACATAGACTGGATATTTAGAGGGGGAGCAAGATGCTGTCGAAATATGTGAAACCTGGGAATAAAGTAGAAATTCAGGCCGTGGAACATGTAAAATATGTGGATGGTGGGGACCGGAAAAAGGTATATTCCAGTATGGTCAGCGATATTTTGTCCGATGACCAGTTGGAAATACTGATGCCTATGGAAAAATCAAAGGTGATTCTGCTTCCTGTAAATGCGGAGTATGATGTGTATTTTTATACGGAAGCCGGACTGTATCAGTGCTTTGTGAAGGTTATTGACCGTTATAAACAGAATAATCAGTTCATTCTGTGTTTAGAGCTTACCAGTAATTTGCGGAAATTCCAGCGAAGAGAATATTATCGTTTGGGATGTGCACTTGAAATGAATGCAAGACCGCTTGAAAAAGAAGAAATCAAGGCAATACAAAATGATGATACATATCTGGTGCCGGGACTTCCGCTTAAAAGAAGTGTGATTGTGGATATCAGTGGCGGCGGTATCCGTTTTGTCGGGGATTATTGCTATGAACCGGACAGCCTGATCTGCTGCAAATATAATCTGGCTACGGACGGAAAAAGCAAGGAGTACACATTAGTTTCAAAAATACTGACGGCGCGGGAGTTGCCGGATCGTCCGGGACTATATGAGCACCGTGCACAATACATTCATATTGATACGGCAGAGAGGGAAGAAATTATTCGCTTTATTTTTGAAGAAGAAAGAAAGCACAGAAAAAGGGAAAAAGGAATATAATTGATTACTTTGCACTCACGTGAAGAATAGAATGTGATATACTAAATGTATGGAAACATCAGCATTGACAAGATGCTGCAAGTACATATGTTCTATAACATGTGAAAGGAAAAATTAATATGATGAAAACGGATTCCGCAGGCAAGGTGGTTGCTATTGCCAGTTCTACCGGAGGACCCAAGGCACTGCAGAAGCTGATTCCATTGCTGCCGAAGGAGCTGAATGCACCGGTGCTGCTTGTACAGCATATGCCCGCAGGCTTTACGGAAGCATTGGCATCCAGATTGAATGATCTGAGTAAAGTAACCGTGAAGGAGGCTGAAGAAGGAGATATTCTTCAGAAGGGATATGTTTATCTGGCCAGAGGCGGCAGACATATGATTGTAGTCCGGTGTTTACGCGGGCATATGATTCATTATACGGATGAACCGCCCAGAGAAGGTGTAAGACCTTGTGCCAACTATATGTATGAGTCGCTGGAGGACAGCTCCTATGATTTGGTTGTGTGTGCTGTACTGACAGGGATGGGTGCCGATGGTACGGCAGGTATTGCGGCATTGAAGCAAAAGAAAAAGGTGATTGTTTATGCGCAGGACGAAGATAGCTGCACCGTATATGGCATGCCCAAGAGCATTGTTAAAAGCGGACTGGCTTTAGTGGGAATTCCACTCGAACGCATTGCGCAGGAAATTATTAAGAACGTGGGGGTATGTTAAAATGGATGTAAGTCAATATTTGGAAATTTTCCTGGATGAAACCAAGGAACATCTTGAAAATCTGAACACACAGATTTTGAAACTTGAACAGGAGCCGGAAGACACGGATACCATTAATGAGATTTTCCGTGCAGCACATTCCTTAAAGGGCATGGCAGGAACCATGGGCTATAAGAGAATGCAGGCACTGACTCATGATATGGAAAATGTATTTTCCGAGATCCGTAATGGCACATTGAAGGTATCTGCCAATATGATTGATACATTATTTCAATGTCTGGATGCCCTGGAAGAGTATACGAACAATATTCAGGAGACAGCAGACGAAGGAACCAATGACAATCAGCCTTTGATTGAAATGCTCAACAGCTTCTTAAAGGGCAGCGATGCCCCTGTCAGGGAAGAAAAGAAAGAAGATCCGGCGGCAGCAGAAGCCGAAAAGAAAGCAGCGTCAGATGGTGAAGAGAAATGGAAGAAGATTACTCTTACCGATGAACAGAAGCATGTATTCCGCACGGCAAAAGAACAGGGCAAAAATGCATTCGGTATGACTGTTTATGTCCATGAGAATTGTCTGCTTAAGGCAGCAAGAGCATTCCTTGTATATAAGGCAGTGGAAGAAAAGGCGGAAATTATTGTCTGCAATCCTTCCGCACAGGATATTGAGGATGAAAGGTTTGATCTGGATTTCAGTCTGATTGTTGTAACAGATGTTTCACTGGATGAAATTCTTCATGCAGCAAGAAATGTTTCGGAAATTGAAAAGGTAGTCGGATCTGAACTGGAGCTTAAGGAGGAGGCTTCCACAGAGGAAACCGCCCCGGCAGTATCTGATAAGGCGGAAAGAAGACCGGCACCTGCACAGGCAGCCGCCCCGGCACCTGCAAAGAATGACAAGAAAACGGCAGGAAAACCGGTTGTGAACCGGACGGTTCGTGTAGATATCGAAAAACTGGATGTTTTAATGAATCTGGTAAGTGAGCTGATTATTGCAAAGAATTCCCTTGTATCAGCATCGGGTGCGGAAGGCGTGAACAGCACCACCTTTAATGAGCAGATTGAGTATCTGGAGAGTGTAACAACAAATCTCCATGAATCCGTCATGAAAGTGCGAATGGTTCCTATTGAGAGCGTTGTAAGCAAGTTCCCGAGAATGATTCGTGATCTTTCCAAGAAGCTGGATAAGAAGATGGAGTTATACATGTCCGGTGAGGAGACCGAACTTGATCGTACTGTAGTAGATGAAATCGGCGATCCTCTGATGCATTTACTTCGTAATTCTGCCGATCATGGGCTGGAATCTGCTGAAGTGCGTGCACAGCGAGGCAAGCCGGAGGTTGGCTCGATTTTCCTGGATGCATATCAGGATGGCAATAACGTTGTTATTGAAGTCCGCGATGATGGTAATGGTATTGATGTAGAGAGCGTTAAGAAAACAGCCATTGAGCGTGGCGTGATTACTCCGGAGCAGGGAGATAACATGAGTGAGAAGGATATCATTAATCTTCTGTTCCATGCCGGATTCTCAACTTCAAAAAAGATTACCGATGTATCGGGAAGAGGTGTTGGTCTTGATGTTGTAAAATCCAAGATTGAATCCTTAAGTGGTGAAGTTGAAGTCAAGAGTAAGCTTGGGGAGGGAAGCACCTGGATTATCCGTCTGCCTCTGACGCTTGCGATTATTCAGGCACTCATGGTGACTGTTGGCGGCGAAAAGTATGCCATTTCTCTTGGCAGTATCCAGACTATTGAAGATATTAAACCGGAAGAAATCAAGTTGGTACAGAATAGCGAAGTAATCAACTTAAGAGGAACCGTCATTCCGATTATCCGTCTGAGTAATGTCCTTGAGATCGAAAGTTCAAAGAAGCCGGATGAGAACATGGTTGTTGTCATCGTAAAGAAGGGCGAGAAGCTGGCCGGTCTTGTGGTTGACGAACTTATGGGACAGCAGGAAATCGTTATTAAGTCACTCGGAAAATACATCAACAAGTGTAAGTTCATCAGCGGCGCAACCATTTTAGGTGATGGCGAGATCGCATTGATTCTTGATGCAAATGCACTGTTTTAGGAATGGGGGAGAGAATCATGGACGAATTAAGAGTAAACAATGAAGTGAAAACAGAGGGGGACAGCATCCAGTATATTGTAATTAAGCTGGGAGCTGAGCAGTACGGAATTGATATCAAATATGTGGACAATATCGTAAGAATGCAGCATATTACCAGGGTTCCCAAGGTGGCAGCTTATCTGAAGGGTGTGATTAATCTTCGGGGGGAGGTAATTCCTGTTATGAATCTCCGTTTGAAAATGGGACTTCCCGAGCAGGAGGCAACGAAAGCGTCCAGAATTATTATTTTGAAGCTGGGACAGCACGGAACGATTGGCTTTATTGTGGATGAAGTGCGTGAGGTTGTTACATTATCTCCGGATCAGATTGACAAGGTTACTTATGATGCCAATGATGATAAACCGAACTTTGTTTTCGGAATTGGCAAGTATGAGAATGAACTGATATCACTGCTTGATATGAATGTGGTTGCAGCAGAGAGATAAACACAAATATGAAATAAAGAAATGATGGTAACTGTAAAAGTACGGAACAGTTATAAATGAGACATAATAGGAGGGGCCATGAAGGACCTTAGTATGGAGCAAATAACACAGCAGTATTACGATGTGTTAAAGGAAATAGGTAATATTGGTGCCGGAAATGCAACAACTGCACTGGCACAGCTGATTAACTGTAAGGTAGATATGAAGGTTCCGCAGGTGCGTCTTCTGAATTTTAATGAACTTGGTGCGTTGCTTGGTGGTGAAGAAGCTATTCTGGTGAGCATTTATCTTCAGGTAGAAGGTGATGTGGAAGGAAGCATGATGTTCGTTCTTTCGGAGGAATCAGCACTACATCTCGTGAATAAACTGATGAGCGGAATGCTGGGTGTTCCGGAAAAGCCGATTGAAGAATGCCATTTTGGTGAGATGGAATGCTCTGCAATGAAAGAAGTGGGAAATATTATTACAGGTGCTTATCTGAATGCGTTATCTTCCCTGACCAATATGAAAATCTTTCCTTCAGTACCACAGCTTGGGATTGATATGGCGGGAGCCATAATGAGCGTTCCAGCAACAGAATTCGGGGTGATAGGAGATAAAATTCTGCTGATTCAGACACAGTTTTCAGATGATATCGAACTGGATGGTTATTTTATACTGATTCCGGATGTGGAATCATATGATAGAATTCTTTCTGCATTGGGAGTTATGTAAAATGAGTGAAATAATTAAGGTTGGTATGGCTGACTGGAAGGTCTGTTCCGGCCAGGACGGGGTAACCACACTGGGGTTGGGCTCCTGTGTGGGAATCGCAATCCGTGATCCGGGGACAGGCATTGGAGGACTTGCCCATATCATGCTTCCGGACAGTACGGAGATCCGGAACAATGAAAACAGATTCAAGTTTGCAGATACCGGAATTGCCGATATGGTAGAAGAGATGGTGAAACGGGGAGCCGTACGGAGCCGTATGGTTGCCAAGATTGCAGGCGGTGCGCAGATGTTTGCTTACGGAAATGCCAAAAGTGACATGATCCGTGTGGGTGAGAGAAATGTAATTGCCAGTAAAAAGACCCTTGAAAAGATGAAGATACCGCTCCTTGCCGAAGATACAGGGGATACTTATGGGCGAACTGTCATTTTTTATCCGGCAACAGGTGTATTCACCATTCGCGCAGTAGGTAAACCGGAGAAGAATATATGAGAAAATTAAAACTTCTGGCTCCCTTTCTGATGTTGCTTTCCGGATTGATAGCCAGCACGATGATGTTTTATTATCACTATGAGAAAAAGCAGCTCCTGCTGATTCTGATACTGGTGATGCTGTTCTTTTATCTGACAGGAGCCTTTATCCAGAAAAAGGTTAACCAGTTTATACAGAAACAGGAAGAGGAAGAAGCTGCCAGAAAGGCACAAGAGGGAGAAGTGATTGAAAAGGAAGCTGTGGAAGAAGACGGCACAGTGGAAAAGGAAGAAACACATTCTGATTCCAAACAGGATACAGAATAAAATAAAATGCATTGGAGGAGGCTATGGACGAAGCATATAAGGATAAGCTTTGGAGCGAATATGCAACAACAAAATCGTCGGAAGTCAGAGAACAACTGATTCTTGAGTATGCACCTCTTGTAAAGCTGGTTGCAGGCCGCTTAAGTATGTATCTTGGCTATAATGTGGAGTATGATGATCTGGTAAGTTATGGTATTTTTGGTCTGATTGATGCCATTGATAAGTTTGACAGCATGAAGGAAGTAAAGTTTGAAACCTATGCAAGTCTTCGCATCCGGGGCTCTATTCTGGATCAGATCCGCAAGATGGACTGGATTCCGAGAACGATCCGGCAGAAGCAGAAGAAGATTGATGCGGCAATGAAGGAAATTGAAACCGTAACCGGAAGAACTGCTACAGATGAGGAGATTGCACAGAAACTGGAAATCAGCACAGAGGATTTTGCCGACTGGCAGTCACAAATGAAGATTACAGGGGTTGTATCTTTAAATGAATTCATGGAGTCCGGAAGTGAAATCCCGGCAGAGCAGCATAAGCAGAACCGGTTTGAGGAACCGGAGGAAGTGATTGAAAAGGGAGAGCTCAGGGAGGTATTGGGGCAGGCACTGGAATTGCTGACAGAAAAAGAGAAAAAGGTTATACTTTTGTATTATTATGAAGATCTGACACTTAAGGAAATCAGTAATGTTCTGGAAGTTTCTGAGTCAAGGGTTTCCCAGTTACATACGCGTGCATTGCAGAAGATGAAAGCGAAAATGGGAAGTTATATGGGGGTATTTAAAGCGTGAGAAACGGGTATTTTCAGATTGGGTGTACAGGGAGTGGTACAGTTATTAAGCTCGTTAAGCCTGTAGATGGCGGCAACGAGGTAACTGCAAAGGAAATTGCAGATTATTTGTCCGGGCATGGCGTTTTGTATGATGCAGGGCTTTTGACCAAAGGAATTCAAGATGCGGCAATTGCTGCAAAGAATGAATTCCTGTTTTTGGTAAATAAGGATTTGATTCCGGAAATTCGTGAGAGCTACAGCCTTACCGTCGGACAGGACAAAATGACAGCGAGTGTCCGGTTCTATCCGCCGTCCATGAAGGGAGAGCGTATGACGGCACAGGAGTTCCTCGTGGATTTGAAGGTAAAAGGAATTGCATTCGGAATTAAGGAAAAGGAAATAGCTGAGTTCTTTGCGAATCCTGTTTATTGCACGGATTTCATTGTTGCAATGGGAATTCCGGCAAGAAACGGGTCTGATGCGGAGATTAAGTATTTCTTTAATACCGATCTCCATGCAAAGCCGACCTTAAGTGAGGACGGAAGTGTGGATTTCTTTCATCTGAATACCATCTGCCATTGTAAGAAGGGTGAGGTGCTTGCCAGACTTTATCCGGAGGATCCGGGAGATAACGGCACAACTGTTTATGGAGAGACCATTAAACCAAGAGAAGTAAAACGCAGGCGTCTGGAATTCGGACGTAATATTACTTTGTCTCCGGACCGGCTGCAGATTACTTCGGATGTGGATGGGCATGTAACGCTGGTAGAAAACAAGGTATTTGTTTCCAATGTCCTGGAGGTGGAAAATGTGGATACTTCTACCGGAAATATTGAATATGAAGGCAGTGTTCAGGTAAACGGCAATGTTTTAACCAATTTTTCCGTTAAAGCCAGGGGTAATGTAGAGGTCCGTGGTGTTGTGGAAGGTGCGGCCGTTGAGGCTGGTGGAGACATCATTATTGCTCGTGGCATGAATGGCATGGGAAGAGGTACGCTTGCTGCGAATGGCAACGTGGTAGCCAAGTTCCTGGAGAATGCAACCGTAAGTGCAAAGGGATATGTTTCGACAGAATCCATTCTGCACAGCCGGGTTCTGGCAGGAACGGAAATTAATGTTACAGGACGCAGGGGATTTATTACCGGAGGAAGGGTGAGTGCAACCAATGCAATCCGTGTGAAAACGTTAGGATCCCCGATGGGCGCAGATACCATTGTAGAGGTTGGTGCGGATCCTTCTGTGAAATTGAGAATACAGGAATTACAGAAATTAGTTGTTGAACATAAAAAAGCAATCGAAATCAGTCACCCGGTGCTGACTGCGAATGTGCAGAAACTTCAGCAGGGAGTGAAATTAAAGCCGGATCAGATGAAATATTTTCAGGAAATGCTGCAGGAGGAAAAACGCAGAAAACAGGAAATGGAGAGCTATATTCAGGAGATAGAGAGTCTTCAGGTAATTTTGGATGAAAGCTCCAATGCAAAAGTGGAAGTGAGCGGTGAGGTTTTTGCTGGAACGAAGATCTGTATCGGTGATGTCTCCATGGTTGTAAAGAACTCCATGAAGTTCTGTAAATTTGTGAAGCAGCAGGGTGATGTGAAGATGACAGCTTTATAGGAAATCGGATCGAGGTGACAGCTATGACGATCAGTCGTGTGGAACTCCAGGGACAGGTGACAAGGGCCCAGGATTTTACCAATATTAAACAGAATGAAGATCACAAGGGAATGATTGACCAGTCGAATTTTCAAAGTCAGACGCAGCAGAAGGTTGAGCACAGGATGCATCAGGTCAACAAAAGTGATCAGGCCGAAAACCGGCAGAAGAAATTTGATGCCAAGGAGCAGGGAAACGGAACTTATGCCGGGGACGGCGGACAACACCGGAGGCATCCTGATGAAGAGAAAGACGGCAAAGTTTTTGTGAAAGGACAGGGCGGCTTTGATATTCGGGTATAGCAGCTTTGAGGAAAAGAAATGTCAGTATTGGAAATTGTATTACTTATCATGGGAATTGTGATTTTTATCGGAAGCTTTCTGATTCCAGAAAGAAAAACCCGCTCCGGAAAAGAAGAGGCGGTTATTGATGAAAAGAAAATTCATGATCTTGTAGCAAAAGAAGTAGAGGAAGCACAGGGGAAAATTACGGATATTGTGGATGAGACCATAACCTATGCCATGGAGAAGACGGAACGCAGCATGGATCGTCTGACCAATGAAAAGATGATGGCAGTCAATGAGTATTCGGATACAGTGCTTAGCGAGATTAATAAGAATCATCAGGAAGTGGTATTTTTATATGAGATGCTGAATGATAAGCATGAAAATCTGAAAAATACTGTAACGGAGGTGGAGAGGACTGCAAAGGAAGTTCGTCAGACGGTGAAGGATGCAGAAATCAATGCCAAAGAGCTGACAGCCAGAGAAGTATCTGCGGAAACGAAGGCAGCCCAGCAGGAAGTACCACAGCAGCCGGAGTTTGAGCTGTTTGGAGCATCCGGGGCATTTGCACCGGAAAAGGTTACGGTGGTAGAAACGAAAAAAATGCCAAAGAAGAGTGCGGGAACTGCAAAAGCAAGAACCCGGGAGGTGTTGGAAGCAGATAGGGAGAGCGCTTTAAGCGGGCAGGAAACCGCTGCGAAGGGAGCGGAAGAAGCCGCAACGGAAAAGGCAGCAGAAAAAACCGCAGCTAAGAAGCGTACCACAAAGCCAAAGACAGAGGCTGAAGTGCCTGATGTTGCCGTTTCCCTGGATAAGGCAGGAAAGAGCGGTGCCAGAAACAGCAATGAGAAGATTCTCGAGCTTCATAAGTCAGGGAAATCCAATATGGCAATTGCCAGGGAATTGGGACTGGGTATTGGAGAAGTAAAGCTCGTAATTGATTTGTTTGAAGGGATGTAACAGAGCACCATGAACTTGAAATATTATTTAAGAGGATTGGGAGTCGGCATTGCTGTCACTTCCCTGATTCTCGGGATCGGACTTGGCAGCCGGAAAGAAACATTAAGTAATGAAGAAATTAAAGAACGTGCAAGAGCGCTTGGCATGGTGGAGGAGCCTGTTACCGTAGCGGAAGCCGCCGCGCAGCAGGAGGAAGAGGCGCAGGAAGCAGAAGCTACTGTTACCACGGTGCCGGAGGAGAATGCTGAGGGTGATGCAGAGACGATCGTAAGTGCAGAGCCGGAAGTGAGCAGTGAACCGGCGGTGAGTGTGAGTGCTGCACCGGAAGCAAGTGAGGAACCGAAAGTAAGTGCAGCATCAGAACCGGAAGCAAGTGAGGAACCGAATGCAAGTGCAGCATCAGAACCGGAAGCGAGTGCAGAACCGGAAGCGGGTGCAACACCTGAGGCAGGTGTAAAGCCGGTGGCAAATGAAGCAGAAGAGGACAGCGGGACAGCACCGGCAAAGGAAATCGTGGATATCACGATAAATCCCGGCGAAGGCTCTTACACCATCAGCAGTAAGTTAGAGCAATCCGGTCTCATCGATGATGCTTCAGAATATGATGCCTATCTTTGTGACAACGGGTATCACACGAAGCTCCGCGCCGGAGTCCATAAGATCCCGATGGGCTCCACCAGGGAAGAAATTGCAAAGCTGTTGTGCCGGTAGAAAATTCTGGCTTGCAATCTGATATGGAATATGATAAAATATCAGCGTTGCGATTGCGAGAAGCTTCGCAGCAGAAACTATTAATCACGTATATTTTGGCTGAATGGTGCCTCATGCTCGGAGGTTTGCAGCGTACGAAAGTATGAAAATATACGGAAGTCTAACCAAATGGAGGTAAGAAACATGAGCGTTATTTCAATGAAGCAGTTACTCGAGGCAGGTGTTCATTTCGGACATCAGACAAGAAGATGGAACCCTAAGATGGCTCCTTATATCTTCACCGAAAGAAATGGTATTCACATCATCGACTTACAGAAGTCTGTAGGTAAGGTTGATGAAGCTTACAGAGCAGTATTTGAAATTGCTGCACAGGGCGGAACCATTCTTTTCGTTGGTACCAAGAAGCAGGCACAGGATGCTGTTAAGACAGAAGCTGAGCGTTGCGGAATGTACTATGTAAATGAGAGATGGTTAGGTGGTATGCTTACCAACTTCAAGACCATCCAGAGCAGAATCGAAAGATTAAGAGCAATTGAAACCATGTCCGAGGATGGAACCTTTGATGTTCTTCCCAAGAAGGAAGTTATTGCATTAAAGAAGGAATGGGAAAAGCTTGAGAAGAACCTTGGCGGTATCAAGAACATGACCAGAATTCCTGATGCAATCTTCGTAGTAGATCCCAAGAAGGAAAGAATCTGTGTACAGGAAGCTCACTCCCTTGGAATTACATTAATCGGTATCGGTGATACCAACTGTGATCCGGAAGAACTGGATTACATCATTCCTGGTAATGATGATGCAATCAGAGCCGTTAAACTGATCGTTTCCAAGATGGCTGATGCAGTTATCGAAGCAAATCAGGGTGAGGAATCTCTTACCGCAGCAGATGCAAACGCTGATGCAGAAGTAGAAGCTACCGATGTAGAAGAAGTAGCAGCAGACGCCGAATAATTTCATTGCAGGGAAAGGACAGGTATACAAACATGGCAAATATTACAGCAGCAATGGTTAAGGACTTAAGAGAACTTACCGGAGCAGGTATGATGGATTGTAAGAAGGCACTTGGCGAGACCGATGGAGATATGGATGCAGCAGTAGAATATCTTCGTAAGAATGGTCAGGCTAAGGCTGAGAAGAAGGCCGGAAGAATTGCAGCAGAAGGTCTTTGCAAGGTTGTACTTAAGGATGACAGGACAGCAGCAGTTGTAGAAGTAAACTCCGAAACAGACTTCGTTGCTAAGAATGAAGTATTCCAGAGCTTCGTTGCAGCAGTTGCAGATCAGGCAGTAGACTCTTCCGCAGCAGACATGGATGCATTCATGGCTGAGAAGTGGAATCAGGATAACTCCATTACCGTTAAGGAAGCATTAGTTGCACAGATCGCCAAGATCGGCGAGAACCTCAACATCAGAAGATTTGAGAAGGTTGTTGCTGACAACGGATGTGTTGTTTCCTATACACATGGCGGCGGACGTATCGGCGTTATCGTAGAAGCTGAAACTGACGTTGTAAATGATGCAATCAAGGAAGCAATGACCAATGTTGCAATGCAGATTGCAGCACTTTCTCCGAAGTATGTATCTACAGACGATGTATCTGAAGAATACAAGGCACATGAGAAGGAAATCCTTATGGCTCAGATCGCTAACGATCCTAAGATGGCCGGTAAGCCGGAGAAGGTAATCGAGGGAGCAGTAGTTGGACGTCTTAATAAGGAATTAAAGGAAGTATGTCTTCTTGAGCAGCCTTATGTTAAGGCAGAGGACGGTAAGCAGACTGTAGCACAGTATCTTGCACAGGTTGCCAAGGAAAATGGTGCAAAGCTTTCTGTTAAGAAGTTTGTCCGTTTTGAAACCGGTGAAGGTCTTGAGAAGAAGGTTGATGACTTCGCAGCAGAGGTTGCAGCACAGGCTGGAATGTAATTCTGAAGTCACAAATCAGGCTGGTTTATAAGCAGTATATAACGAGTTAAAGCAGTTCTATCTGCATATGTGCATAAGATAAAAGAGTAAAGGACCGATTTTGCAGAGATGACAAATCGGTCCTTGTTGTTGTCATGCATATGAGAAAATGATCCAGTGGATCATTTTTGAGCTTTAGAGAGGAGAAAGCATGTATCACGTATCAACCCTGACTATTCTGGCGATTATTTTTACCATGTTTGTTGCTATCGGAGGACCTGTTTTTCTGTGTTTCCTGGTTGTGAAGAAGTTTCATGCCAAGCTCTATCCGGCTGTGATCGGTGCAGCTGCCTTTGTGTTTTTCGTGCTGGTGCTGGAATCCGTGATGCATAGAGCGGTTCTTGGTGTAACCGGAGATGTGATTACCGGAAATATCTGGCTGTATGGCCTGTATGGCGGACTTGCCGCAGGACTTTTTGAGGAAACCGGACGTTACCTTGCCATGCGGATTTATATGAAGAAGTCCCTGACGAAAGAAAATTCCCTGATGTATGGTGTCGGACATGGCGGAATCGAAGCAGTCATGCTCGTAGGAATATCCTATATCAGCAACCTGATGGTGGCATTGATGATTAACGGGAATCGTCTTGACAGTCTTTTAGCCGGACTGAATGATGCCACAACCGCAGTGACGATTGATCGGTTATCTGCGCTCTGGACACTTCCGTCTTATCAGTTTTTCTTTGCCGGTGTGGAACGGATTTCTGCCATGATGCTGCAGATTGCGCTTTCCTATCTGGTATACTGTGCTGTGAAGGAGAAGCAGATGAAGTTTTATGGAATCGCCGTTGGAATCCACTTTGCGGTGGATGCGATTACCGTAATTTTGTCCGGATACCTGGGAAGCAGCTTTGCAGGACTTCTTGCTCTGGAGGGAGTATTGCTTGCCCTTGTGATCCTGATCTGCATGAAGGTAAGTGAGCTGTACCGTGCGGAACCGGAAATTGTACAGGCTGACCGGAGAGCAATCGCTCCGGTGGCTGCAGAAAGAGAAAAACAGGCGGCTCCGGTAAAGAAAAATATCGGAATTGTACAGGCAGCAAACGCCGTAAAGAGAATGTCCGGAGAGATAGAAAATGCCGAAGCTGCTGAAATAACCGGAGAATCAGAAATGTCGAAAGAGACAGAAACAGCTACAGAGAATGAAACAAAAGATGGAGAGTAATACAATGAATCAGACAACAGTACCAATGGGAGAACAAGAGTCAAAGTATATCACGAAACTGGCAAGGAAACAGTTGTCACGGATCGGATGGGTTTATTTTGCAGGTACAGTTCTTTTGCTTGCACTGGAGCTTTCCCTTGCGATGCTGTTTCAATTTGGAAATCCGGACGGAGATTATGACAGCAGAGTCCTGATTTTCTTTAATCTGTTTTTACGGTTTATACTGGGATATCCCCTGATGCTTTGTCTGATTCATTTAGTGAAAAGGGGGAAACCCATTCCACAGAAAAAGATGAGGGCAGGAAGCATTTTTACTGCATTTTTCATGTCCTATGCCATGGCAATGATTACGAATATCATTGGGATTCTTCTTACGTCAATTATCAATGCATTTCACAATGGAGTCAATACAACCGATTTGCAGGATACCATGCTTGCACTTCCTTCCGTATGGCTCATCCTGTTTGTCTGTGTCGGAGCTCCTGTATTCGAGGAGCTGATCTTCCGGAAAGCACTGGTAGACCGTGCTGTTTATTGTGGTGAGGGCATTGCCATTGCTATGTCCGGGGTGATGTTCGGACTGTTTCATGGAAACTTAAATCAGTTTGTTTATGCAGCAGCACTCGGTGCATTCTTTGCATTTATTTATGTACGTACCGGTAAAATCCGCTATACCATGATTTTGCATGCAATGGTAAACAGTATGGGAACCATTGGTACACTGCTGCTGAAGCTGCTTTCGGAAGGAACGGACGGGTATCTTCAGGGAACGGAGATGCTTACTTTAGTCAGTTCCCCGGATCTGTATGGATTGCTCAGGGATCCCTTAAGTGGTGTAATGTATCTGGGAGGTGCCATTGGACTGTGTATCTGGCTTCTTGCGATAGCAGCCTTTGTCATTACAGGAATCATTCTGTGGATTGTGAAAGGAAAGAAGCTGTTTCTGCTTCCCTCCAGAGAACTTTCCGTACCGAAAGGAAAACGGTTTTCGACAGCTTTCCTCAATCCGGGCATGATTTGTTTCAGCATGGTGTGGATTTTGCTAATAGGCAGTTCCCTTTTGGGCTGAAATTTTATATAATTATAACGTAATTATTCAGAGCTTCATTCATAAACCGCTGTTTTACAGCTTGAGATTTACGAATGTGGTTGCTTTGCCATGTATCCAGAGAAGCTTCCAGTGGCAGGTTTGATGCCGGAACGAGGTACGAGTGAACAATAATGCTTGCCGCAATCCCGCTTACTACGACGGTCCAAAGATGTTGCCAAAGAGTAAGGACATGTGATACAATCAAACAGAACTATCAAATCAAACAATAATGATCTTATATTCAGATGGAAAGGTCATGACAATATGAAGAAGGAAATCAATCGTTCGCAGCGTGTGAAACGATTGAAAAAAATGATTTTATGGACAATTGCCCTTGCAATTCTGATTCCGCTCGTTTTCTGTATCATACTTTCCGTACGGGTATTCCAGTTGAAAAGACAGGTTGCGGCATTAAAGGAACAGATCCCTGTGGAAACCCCGGAGGAAGAGGATTCCGGTATTTATGAGACGACTAAGGTCGAAGAGTCTGTGAGGGAAACAGAGACGGAGATTGAGGAACCGGAGCCGGCGAAGAACGATCCGGAAAATGACAGGGGAAGGAAGGTATATCTTACCTTTGATGACGGTCCGAGCAGTAATACGGATCAGATACTGGACATTTTAAAGGACTATGACGTAAAAGCCACGTTTTTTGTTGTAGGCAAGACGGATGAACGGTCTGTGAAAGCGTATCAGCGGATCGTAGAGGAAGGGCACACCCTGGCAATGCATTCCTATAGTCATAGGTATGATGAAATTTATGAATCGAAGGAAGCTTTTGCAAGAGATCTGAATTCCCTGCAGGAATACCTGTACGAAACAACGGGAGTATGGCCGCGCATTTACCGGTTTCCGGGAGGCAGCTCGAATACGGTGAGCAAGGTGGATATGCAGGAGTTAATTGAATATCTGACCGATATCGGAATTACCTATTTTGACTGGAACGTTGCATCAGGAGATGCCGTGTCAAGAACACTTCCGGCAGAAACGATTGTGAATAACTGTCTTTCAGGTATTGAGAAGCAGAAGGAGAGTGTGATTCTGATGCACGATGCTTCCAATAAGGGAACGACGATAGAGGCACTTCCCCGGATTATCGAAGCAATTCAGGAACAGGGAGATGCCGAGCTTTTACCAATTACGGATGAAACGGTGCCCGTACAGCATATTGCGGCGCCTGAAAAGCAATAACAAAAGTGAATGGAGGATTTGAAAATGGGTTTTTTCTCAGATTTAAAGGAAGATTTATCGCAGGCAGTAAACGAACTGATTCCGGAGGATGGAGCTGATGTCAAAGAGACGGAAGCGGAAGCCGGGTTCGGTGCAGAGGTGCAGAAGGATGAGACAGTAAAGGAACCTCAGACCGTCAATAATTTCCATGCAGACTTAAGTGCAATGCTGGATCATGTGGATGATGCAGAGCCGGAAGATGAGGAAGAAGGGGTTTATGTAGCGCCTGTTGTTCCTGAAAAACCCGGTTTTGAACAGCGCACTGCCAGCAAAGTGGCGAATGATGAAGTTTCCGTTATTATGGACAGCATGATTATCAATGGTAATATTGCAACAGAGGGAGCCCTTGATATCCGCGGAAGTATTGTAGGAGATGTGGAAGCATTAGGAAAGCTTAACATTACAGGAACAATTCAGGGTAATTCCCGTGCAACCGAAGTGTTTGCAGAGGGAGCGAAGATTACCGGTGAAATCCGTAGTAACGGCGCCATCAAGGTAGGACAGAGTTCCGTAATCATCGGGGATATTTATGCAACAAGTGCAGTGATTGCCGGCGCAATCAAGGGTGATATTGATGTTAAGGGACCGGTGATTTTAGACGCATCCGCAATCGTTATGGGTGACATCAAGTCCAAATCCGTACAGATCAATAACGGTGCGGTCATTGAAGGTATGTGTTCCCAGTGCTATGCTGAGGTGAACCCGACCTCCTTCTTTGAAGAACTTAAAAAGATGTAACGCAACGGTTTTACGAATGGGGTTCTGAATAGTTACAAATACAAAAATAAAAATATAAAAATCGAGGACATGGTATGCAGCGTATTTTATTGAAATTAAGCGGAGAAGCGCTTGCCGGAGACAAGAAGACCGGCTTTGATGAAGCTACCGTGAGAGAGGTTGCTTTACAGGTAAAGCAGCTGGTAGATCAGGGAATCCAGGTTGGAATTGTTACAGGAGGCGGTAACTTCTGGCGTGGAAGAACCAGCGAGAATATTGACCGTACCAAGGCCGATCAGATTGGTATGCTGGCAACGGTCATGAACTGTATTTATGTATCGGAAATTTTCCGCAGTGTTGGAATGAAGACCGCCATCTTAACGCCGTTTGAGTGTGGATCGTTCACGAAGCTGTTCTCTAAGGACAGAGCGAACAAGTATTTTGAACATGGCATGGTTGTATTCTTTGCAGGTGGAACCGGTCATCCGTACTTTTCAACCGATACCGGAGTCGTTCTCCGTGCGATCGAAGTGGATGCAGAGGTGATCTTGCTTGCAAAATCCATCGATGGAGTTTATGACAGTGATCCGAAGCAGAATCCGGATGCGAAGAAGTATGATGAGGTCACAATCGATGAAGTCATTGAGAAGAACCTGCAGGTTGTGGATATGACGGCTTCTATTCTGGCAAGAGACAATAAGATGCCGATGTGGGTATTCGGTTTAAATGAAGAAAACAGCATTGTAAATACCATGAGTGGTAAATTTAATGGAACGAAGGTTCTGGTATAAGGGAGGCTATTATGGACGAGAGAATTCAGGTATATGATGATAAGATGAAGAAGACACTGGAGCATTTGGCAGCAGACTATCAGGGAATCCGTGCAGGACGTGCCAATCCCCATGTATTGGATAAACTTCGTGTAGACTATTATGGAACACCGACACCGATCCAACAGGTTGGTAATATCACGGTTCCAGAAGCAAGAATGATTCAGATTGCACCGTGGGAGAAGTCTCTGATTAAGGATATTGAGAAAGCAATCCTTTCTTCCGATATCGGAATTACCCCCTCCAATGACGGTGTCGTAATCCGTCTGGTATTCCCGGAGCTTACCGAGGAACGTCGTAAGGATCTGGTTAAGGAGGTAAAGAAGAAAGCGGAAGAATGTAAGGTTGCAGTCCGCAACATCCGCCGTGACGGTAACGATGCATTCAAGAAGCTTGCAAAGGCAGAAATTTCCGAGGACGAGATCAAGGAACTGGAAGAGAATCTTCAGAAGATCACGGATAAGTACATCAAGGAAGTGGATGCAATGACGGAAGAAAAGTCAAAGGAAATTTTAACTGTTTAGTATCAATAAAGGGGGCAGGCGATTCATCGTGTCGCCCTCTTTTTTGACTTTACAGGAATTTCCCGCGAAAGTTCCAGTAAAGCAAAAAGCTCCGCAGGGATGTGCAGCTCGCGGAGAAGAAATGAAGCACGATTTTGGTGCATCAGATTGAGCAAGGAGTGAGACTATGCCAGATTTACAGGATTTGAAGATGCCGCAGCATGTTGCGATCATACTGGACGGAAACGGACGCTGGGCGAAGAACAAGGGAATGCCGCGTAATTATGGGCATGTGCAGGGAGCCAGGAATGTGGAAATCATCTGTGAGGAAGCTTACAAAATGGGGATTCAGTATCTGACAGTATATGCCTTCAGTACCGAAAACTGGAATCGTCCGAAGGACGAGGTGGAAGCACTGATGAAGCTTCTGCGTAATTATATGAAGACCTGCCTGACAACAGCGAAAAAGAACCGGATGTGTGTCCGGGTAATCGGAGATAAAACCGGACTCGATGATGATATCCGTAACCGGATTGCAGAGTTGGAAGAGGCAACAAAGGACAATGACGGACTTCATTTTCAGATTGCACTTAATTATGGTGGCAGGGATGAAATTGTGCGTGCCGTAAAGAAGACCTGTGAGAAGGTGCAGGCAGGAGAGCTTAAGATCGATGATATTACCCAGGAGCTTTTTGGAGAAATGCTGGATACGCACGGACTGCCGGAGCCGGATCTGCTGATCCGTACCTGTAATGAGCAGCGGATTTCCAATTTCCTGTTGTGGCAGCTTGCCTATACGGAATTTTATTTTACGGAAGTACCATGGCCTGATTTTTCAAAGGAAGAGCTTATCAGGGCTGTGGAAGCATACAATCACAGAGACCGCAGATTCGGACTCGTAAAGGAGGAGTAGGCATGTTTCGAACCAGAGTGATCAGCTCCGTTGTATTGGTAATTCTCGCCCTGGTAACCATACTGGGTGGAGGATATCTTCTTGCGGCTACATTATTATTCTTAGCCCTTATTGCTTACCGGGAATTGATGAAGGCCTGTAAGCTGAGTGGGGAAAGAAAGAAGCTTTCGGCACTCGAAATCAATGGTTACATAGGAATCCTTGCTTATTATCTGGTGATGGTATTTGTCCCGGACCGGATTTACCTGTTTCTGACGGTGGTATTGATTCTCATTGGGTTTATGTTTATTTATGTATTTTCTTTCCCGAAATACCATTCCGATCAGATTATGAGTGCCTTTTTCTGTGTGGCCTATGCGCCTGTGATGCTGTCCTTTATTTATCTTGTAAGAGAGCTTCCCTACGGGGTATATACGGTATGGATGATTTTCATCAGCTCCTGGATCTGTGATACCTGCGCGTATCTTACCGGAATCTGTATCGGTAAGCATAAGCTGGCACCCATATTAAGTCCGAAGAAATCCATTGAGGGAGCGATCGGTGGAATCCTTGGTTCGGCCATTGTTGGTGCGTTATATGGATATTTCGTGGTGGAAAGTGTGGTTGTGGAACAGAGCATTACATGGATCTTTGTAGTAATCAGTGCGGCTGGTGCAGTGATCTCCCAGGTGGGTGATCTGGCGGCCTCTGCAATTAAGCGTAATCAGGAGATCAAGGATTATGGAAAGCTGATCCCCGGACATGGTGGTGTCATGGATCGGTTTGACAGTGTGATCTTTACCGCACCGATGATTTATTTCCTTACTCTGCTTTTAATCAGAGCATAGAACAGGAGGTACTAAATGAAGAAAATTGGTATTCTCGGGTCTACCGGTTCCATTGGAACCCAGACACTTGAGATTGTACGAAGTAATCCTGACCTGCAGGTCATTGCACTGGCAGCGGGAAGCAACGTGAGTTTAATGGAGCAGCAGGTTCGGGAATTTCATCCCATGCTTGCCGTGATGGGATCTGAGGAAGCTGCCGCAGATTTAAAGAACCGTATTGCAGATACCGATACGAGGGTATCAGCCGGAATGGAAGGGATGCTGGAGCTTGCGGTACTGCCACAGATGGAGGTTCTGGTAACGGCGATTGTCGGCATGATCGGAATCCGTCCGACGATTGCAGCGATTAAAGCCGGAAAGACCATTGCACTTGCAAATAAAGAAACGCTGGTGACCGCAGGACATATCATCATGCCGCTTGCCAAAGAAAAGGGAGTATCCATTCTTCCGGTAGACAGCGAGCACAGTGCGATTTTTCAGTCGATGCATGGGGAAAACCGTGAGCGGGTAAGTAAGATTCTGCTGACCGCATCCGGAGGACCGTTCCGTGGAAAAAAGACGGAGGAATTACAGGATATTACGGTAGAGGATGCATTGAAGCATCCGAACTGGTCGATGGGACGGAAGATCACTGTGGATTCTGCTACCCTTGTCAACAAAGGCTTAGAGGTCATGGAAGCAAAATGGCTGTTTAATGTGGAGCCGGAGCAGATTCAGGTTGTGGTTCATCCGCAGAGCATCATTCATTCCATGGTAGAATATGTGGATGGCGGAATTATGGCACAGCTTGGAATGCCGGATATGAAGCTTCCGATCCAGTATGCGCTTTTTTATCCGGATCGCAGACCGATGGATGGCAGGAGGGTGGATTTTTTTGCGTTAAAGAGCATTTCCTTTGAGGAGCCGGATGTTAAGACGTTCCGCGGACTGCAGCTTGCCTATGATGCCATTGCGGCAGGAGGCAGCATGCCGACGGTATTTAATGCGGCAAACGAAAAGGCAGTAGGACTGTTCCTGGATAAAAAAATCCGTTTCCTTGCGATCTATGATCTGATTCAGGGAGCGATGGAGCAGCACAAGGTCATTGCAAATCCTACGGTGGATGAGATTCTGGAAGCCGAAGCACAGGCACATGCGTATATTTCCGGGAAATTGTCATAAACTAAAACAGGGTCAGTATTTGGAGGAACTTCATTGATTGTTTCAATTATTTTGTTTATTGTTATTTTCTGTGTGATCGTTGTCGCACATGAATTCGGACATTTTATCATAGCCAAAAGCAATGGAATTCATGTCGTGGAATTCTTTGTGGGAATGGGACCGACATTAGTATCCTTTACGAAGGGAGATACGAAGTATTCCATTAAGCTGCTTCCACTTGGAGGTGCATGCGTTTTTGAGGGCGAGGACGGACTGAATACGAAGGAAGGCGAGGTATCGGAGGGAGCATTCCCGAATGCCCCGGTGTGGGCACGGTTCGCAACCGTTCTGGCAGGACCGGTGTTTAACTTCCTGTTAGCGTATCTTCTGGCTGTGATTCTGGTTGCCAATACCGGTGTCCTGCTTCCCACGGTCACGACCGTACAGGAGGGAAGTAACGCAGAAGCAGCAGGTCTTGAGGTTGGAGACCGGATTGTGAAGATGAATGGTAAAAGCATTCATCTGTATCAGCAGGTGCTGTTGAATTCCCAGCTCAATGTGAAGGGAGCCCCCTTTGAAATTGTATATGAACGTGATGGAGAGCAGTATACGGTAACGGTAACACCGACCTTTAATGAGGAGGCGAACCGTTATCTCATGGGAATTTCTACAGGAGAGTATCTGAAGTGCAATGCCCTGCAGAATTTCCGGTATGCCTTTTACATGATGAATTTTGAAGTGGAGATGACCTTTAAGAGTCTTGGCATGCTGGTGACCGGACAGCTTTCGTTAAATGATCTGTCGGGACCTGTGGGAATTGTGAAGGTGGTGGATGACACCTATACGGAAGCGAAGGTATATGGGGCCTCTACGGTAATCCTGTCCATGATAGAGCTTGCACTGCTTCTTTCCGTGAATCTGGGTGTCATGAATTTACTCCCTCTTCCGGCATTGGATGGCGGCCGTCTTGTCTTTTTGCTGGTCGAGGCAGTCCGCGGAAAACCAATTCCACCGGAAAAGGAAGGAATTGTACATCTGGCAGGCATGGCGGTACTGATGATTTTAATGGTTGTCGTGATGTTTAACGATATTTCGAAGTTTTTTGCATAAAAGCAGGTATGATATGCAGGTGCGGCGTTACATGCGAAAATCATCTACAAAAATACAGGGAATTCATTGTATAGAATTGCCAAAGATTCTCTTTTGGTAATTTTGTACAATGGATTCTTTTTTATTTGTCAATTATAATAATTCTACATTTCAATTCTGAAAGAAATCGTGGGTTCATTTTAGCGCTTCGCTATAATCTCCCCAGAAACCATTTGCTTATGCGTAAAGAAAACAGGGACACAGGGGTAACTGTGGACGGAACAGTTACAACACAGAATAGTAAGAATATACAGGAGGCAGGAACAGGAATACATGAAATTTTTAACAGGTGCATATTGGGACTGCGGTCAGCAGCTTTGTAATCAGGATTCAATCACGATCCAGCAGGTGATGACAAGCAGAGGAAGGGTACTGATGGCAATCGTTTGTGATGGTATTGGTGGCCTTTGGAAGGGAGAAGTGGCAAGCGGGTATGTGATTGAGCGCATGGTTGCCTGCTTTTACCGGCAGATCGTTGATCTGATCGGAAAAGGGAGAAGAGCTTCCTTCATGGAAAAGAGTATAATGCGATGCCTATACAGCATCAATGAGGAGTTTTGCAGATATCGGAAGGGAAAAGAAGAACAGCTCGGGACAACGATGTCGCTGCTGTTGATCTGGGGACACCGGTATCTGATCTGTCATATTGGGGACAGCCGGATCTATTGTTGTCGTAAGAAGAGGATGGAACTTCTGACAACGGATCACAGTGGAGGCGGACACCGGCTGTTGAAGTGTATGGGGAGCTTTCCGTTCCAGAAGCCGGACATCCGGAGGGGACGGGTGAGAAAGAAACAGGGATTTTTACTGTGTACGGATGGATTTTATAATAAGCAGTGCTGGGGAGAGATGTTCGAGCCGGCTTCCATTTTAGAAGAGGGGCAGATTGAAAGAAGACTTCAGGAAAACGCTGCCTATGTGAAGAAGCAGGGCGAAAAGGATAATCTTTCCGCAATTTATATCAGGACCTGCTGAAAGGGGAGGAGAGATGCCAATGAGAAAAATCTGGAACAATCAGTATGAGCAGCTCCGGAAGATCGGAGAGGGCGCATCAGGGCGTGTAATGCTCGCGAGAGATCTGCATTTAAACCGTCTGGTGGCAATAAAGGAAATGGAACAGATCCGGGAGATCCGCAGGGAAATGGAGCTTTTAAAGGCGTTGAAGCATCCGGGACTGCCGGACATTTATGATTATTTTGAGGAGGATCGGCATGGTTTTCTGGTGATGGAATATGTGGAGGGAGTTACGTTAAAGGAGTATCTGGAGCAGCATGGGAAGCCGGAGCTGACACAGGCGGTTGTCTGGATGAGGGAGCTTCTGGACATCCTTGTTTATCTTCATGAACAGCATCCAGCGGTGGTTTACCGGGATTTGAAGCCTGACAATCTTATTATTCAGGAGGAAGGACATTTAAAGCTCATTGATCTGGGAGGTGCCTTTTTCCGGTGTCACAACCAGAGTGAGGAACGGGTGAGTATCGGGACGCCCGGCTATAGTGCGCCGGAACAGTGGAATGGCATACAGGCGGACGTATCATGTGACATTTTCAGCTTTGGGGCGGTTGCCCATGAGCTTTTAACCGGCGTTAATCCTTTAAAGCCACCCTATGAGCGGCGGCCGGTGCGCCGGTATGACCGGAGGATTCCTGTTTCTTATGAGCAGATGATTCAGAAATGTACAAGAGAGCATCCGAAGGAACGTTATGCTTCCATGCGGGAGGTACTAAAGGCGTTGGAGGACTGTCAGACCATAAAAAGGAGATGGAAGTGGAAGTGGTTACATCTCTGCAGGTGTCTGCTGACGGCAATTCCTGTTACCATGGGAGCCCTGCTTGTGATTCTGCCTCTCTTAAACGGAATTCCAAGCTCCAGTTTTCCGGATCCCTTTTTACGAAAGCCGATTCTTTGCCTGTTGGTCGGAATGCTTCTTTACTTTCTTCTGTTCCGGCTGGGGAAAAGGAAGGGGAGCCTGATCCGGCAGGAAAAGGAGGTATGGCTTACTGCAAAGAAGGGAATCGGATTATGGAGTCTGGGAATCGGACTTCTGCTGGGAGGACTGGCCTTCTCTCTACAGCAGCAGACAGGGGTGCGCAGCAGCTTGGCTGCCGGAAAGGAGACCTTCTGGGTGGATATGAAGGATGAAAATGACAGGCTGCTTTTGGTGAAAGAAGGAACCGTACTCCCTGTTGGCGATAAGGTCCGGCTCGAAATTCCCATGGAGCGAATGCCACGGCAGCAGATGTCACTGCAGATCATAGCCATTGATGAAAAGGGGGAGGTTTTCGGAAGCCGCATCATCCGCATTAAAGCAGAGGATTAAATTTGCGTTTTTGCTGTATGTGGGGTAATATAATATAATAAGTACAAAAGAAAAACAAGCGGCTGCGAAGCAGACATTTGTTTTTCTTGTACTTATTAGCGAACATGCGTCTGCTGAAAGCAGACAGGGAGTGCGAAGCACGTGCATGTGAGCCGGAGATTAAAGCAACGAAGCGGCTGCGAAGCAGACATACAAATAATATAAGATTCAAGGTAACTATTCAGTATAGGTCGAAGCATTTATTGCTGAGACCGTAAGAAAATGATTCAGTAATGCAAAATCCCATCGGCGAAGCCGAATTGGAATGGATTTTGCATCGTAACTGTGAAGGTACTGAACAGTTACGATTCAGGAGGATTTAAGATGGCGAATCGTGAACATACAAGAGTAATTCATATCGGTGACCGGGTGATCGGAGGGGGAAATCCCATCCTGATCCAGTCCATGACCAATACCAGAACCGAGGATGTGGAGGCTACCGTGGCACAGATTCTGCGCCTTGAAAAGGCGGGCTGTGAAATCATCCGCTGCACAGTACCGACCTTAGAGGCAGCACAGGCAATCAGGGAGATCAAAAAGCAGATCCATATTCCGCTTGTTGCAGATATTCATTTTGATTACAAAATGGCGATTGCAGCGATTGAAAACGGAGCAGATAAGATCCGGATCAATCCCGGGAATATCGGGGGGCGTGAGAAGTTAAGTGCGGTTGTGTCTGTTGCAAAGGAGCATAACATTCCGATCCGTGTCGGGGTGAATTCCGGATCCTTAGAGAAGGAATTGGTGGAAAAGTATCATGGTGTTACGGCAGAGGGAATTGTGGAGAGTGCTCTTGACAAGGTACATATGATCGAAGAGGAAGGCTATGAAAATATGGTCATCAGCATTAAATCCTCGGATGTACTGATGTGTGTCAGGGCACACGAGATTCTGTCACAGAAGACGGATTATCCACTTCATGTAGGAATTACCGAGGCAGGAACAATCATCAGCGGAAACATCAAGTCCTCGATCGGACTTGGACTCATTTTACATCAGGGAATCGGAGATACGATCCGCGTATCCCTTACCGGTGATCCGGTTGAGGAGATTAAGTCGGCAAAGATTATTTTAAGAACCCTGGGACTTCGGAAAGGCGGTATTGAAGTTGTCTCCTGTCCGACCTGTGGAAGAACAAAGATAGATCTTATCGGACTTGCCAATCAGGTAGAAACGATGGTGGCAGAATTCCCGCTTAATATTAAGGTAGCCGTTATGGGCTGTGCTGTAAACGGACCGGGAGAAGCGAAGGAAGCCGATCTTGGAATTGCAGGCGGTATTAATGAAGGGCTTCTGATTAAAAAGGGCGAGATCATCCGCAAGGTTCCGGAGGATCAGCTTTTATCCGTGCTTCGGGAGGAACTGGAGCATTGGGAATCGTAGGTTAGAAAGAAGAACGGGTATGGAAAAATCATTTTTTGATGTATTTCCCAAACTGAATCTGGATAAAAAAAGCAGTGAGCTGTTTGAACAGGTCACCGTATGTAAAGTCTCTGCAACCAAAAGCAGGGACTTTGTCCGTGTGAGCATTGTAAGTGATTATCTGATTCCGAAAGAGACAATTTACAAGGTTGAAAAGGAAATCAAACGGCAGTTTTTTGATAAGCATCCGGTGACGGTCAAACTATATGAGAGCTTTCATCTGTCGGAGCAGTATACGCCGGAAAATCTGATGCGGGAGTATGAGTCCAGTATATTGTTGGAGCTGCGGGAATACAGCCCGGTGGAATATAACATTTTCAAGATGGCAGATCTTTCTTATCCGAAGGAGAATCAGATTCTGATTACGGCAGAGGATACGGTTTTAGCCAGAAGTAAGTCACAGGAGCTTCTGCGGATCTTAGAGAAGATCATTGTAGAGCGGTGTGGACTTAAGGCAGAATGCCTGATGGAATATAAAGAGAAGAAAACAGGACGTCATAAGGAAGAGGATGACATCATGATTTCCCGGCAGATCCGGGAGATCACACTGCGTGCCTTTGGTAAGGCGGGAGCGGCCGCAGAGGAAGCTTTGGGAGAAATGGAGTCAGATGCTGCAGGATATGCGGAAGGAGCAGGAGAAGGGTCATCTACAAATGCAGGAGCCGTTGGAGGTACACCGGAGAAGCCGGCAGAGCAGGGAAAAGGAACGGTCAGCAAGGGATCCGGAGAGAAGCGTCCATTCGAGAAGCACAGCTTTGGAAAGAGAGAGGAGCGCGGCGATTTCCGCAGAGCCATTAAGAAATCGGATAATCCGGATGTTATTTACGGACGTGACTTTGAGGATGAGGTGATGCCCATGGAGGACATCATGGGAGAGATGGAGGTCACGGTAAAGGGGAAGATCATCCGTGAGGATTCCCGCGAAATCAAGAACGAACGTACCATTCTCATGTATGATATTACGGATTATACAGATACCATGACCTTTAAGATGTTCGTGCATAACGATCAGGTGGCGGAGGTAAAGGCAGATCTTAAGATGGGCGCATTTGTGAAGCTTAAGGGAATTGCGGCCATCGATGCATTCGATAAGGAGCTGACGATCGGTTCGGTAATCGGAATCAGGAAGATTGCAGACTTTACGACGTCCAGAAAGGATTTAAGCGTCCGGAAGAGAGTAGAGCTTCACTGCCATACGAAGATGAGCGATATGGATGGTGTTTCAGAGGCGAAGGACATTGTTAAACGTGCATATCAATGGGGACATCCGGCAATTGCCATTACGGATCATGGAGTGGTACAGGCCTTTCCGGATGCGAACCATGTCTGGGAGGATCTGTGGAAAGCGGAGAAGGCAAAGAGGAAGGAAGCCGGAGATCCGAATCCGGATAAGCAGGATTTCTTTAAGATCATTTACGGCATGGAGGCTTATCTCGTTGATGATCTGCAGGAGCTTGCCGTGAATGAGCAGGGGCAGGATTTTACCCACGATTTTGTAGTATTTGATATTGAAACGACGGGATTTTCACCGGTAAGCAACCGGATTATTGAAATCGGAGCCGTGAAGGTGGTCAATGGTGAGATCTCAGACAAATTTTCGACCTTCGTAAACCCGCAGGTGCCGATTCCGTATCATATTGAAAAGCTTACCGGCATCAATGACAGTATGGTAATGGATGCACCGGTGATTGAAGAGGTTCTTCCTCAATTTATGGAGTTTTGCAAGGATGCGGTTATGGTGGCGCACAATGCGTCCTTTGATATGAGCTTTATCAAAGAAAATGTGATGCGGCAGCAGTTAAACAAGACCTTTACGTATGTGGATACACTGGGAATTGCACGTGTGCTTTTCCCAAATCAGGCAAAGCATACACTGGATGCGGTCTGCAAGACGATGGGAATTTCCCTCGAAAATCATCACCGTGCGGTAGATGATGCCGGTGCAACAGCAGAGATTTTCGTAAAGATGATCCCGCTTTTAAAGGAGCAGGGAGTTACGAATTTAAAGCAGGTTAATGAATGGGGAGCTTCCAGCAAGGAGATTGTGAAGCGTCTTCCTTCTTATCATGCCATTATTTTGGCAGAGAACAATGTCGGAAGAGAGAATCTGTACCGGCTCGTTTCGGCATCGCATCTGGATTATTACAGCAAGCGTCCCCGTGTACCGAAAAGCTTTCTGATGAAGCACCGGGAAGGCCTGATACTGGGGAGTGCCTGTGAGGCAGGAGAACTCTACAGGGCTTTGCTTGAAGATAAGCCGGAAGCCGAGATTGCACGGCTTGTGAACTTTTATGATTATCTGGAAATCCAGCCGCTTGGGAACAATGAGTTCATGATCGAATCCGAACGGGTTCCTTCGATTAACAGCATGGAGGATATCAGGAACATCAACCGTCGGATTGTGGAGCTTGGTGAAGAATACGGAAAACCGGTGGTAGCAACGTGTGACGTACATTTTCTGGATCCCGAGGATGAGGTTTACCGTCGGATTATCATGGCAGGTAAGGGCTTTGAGGATGCAGACAATCAGGCACCTCTATATCTGCGGACAACAGAGGAGATGCTTGCGGAGTTTGAATATCTTGGCAGTGACAAGGCAGAAGAGGTTGTCATTACCAATACCAATAAAATTGCGGACCGGATCGATGTTATGGCACCGGTTCGTCCGGATAAATGTCCGCCGGTTATTCCGGACAGTGATAAGACATTGACGGACATTTGTTACCGCCGCGCCCATGAGTTGTATGGGGATGAACTGCCCAAGATCGTCGAGGAGCGTCTGGAAAAGGAGCTTCACTCCATTATCAGCAATGGATTTGCCGTTATGTATATCATTGCACAGAAGCTGGTGTGGAAGTCGGTGGAGGATGGCTATCTGGTAGGTTCCCGAGGATCGGTAGGATCTTCCCTGGTGGCATTTATGGCAGGTATTACGGAGGTAAATTCCCTGGCAGCACATTACCGCTGTCCGAAGTGCCGGTACTACGATTTTGATGCACCGGAAATCAAGGAAAATGCCGGTATTTCCGGATGTGACCTTCCGGATAAGATCTGTCCGAGGTGTGGAGAGCCGCTGATGAAGGATGGATTTGACATCCCGTTTGAAACCTTCCTTGGATTTAAGGGAGATAAGGAGCCGGATATTGACCTGAATTTCTCCGGGGAATATCAGAGTAAGGCGCATAAATACACGGAAGTTATTTTCGGTGCCGGGCAGACGTACCGTGCCGGAACGATTGCAACACTTGCCGATAAGACGGCATTCGGTTATGTGAAGAATTATTACGAGGAACGTGGCAGGAAGAAGCGGACCTGTGAAATCAACCGTATTGTTTTGGGATGTACCGGAATCCGGCGTAGTACCGGGCAGCATCCCGGCGGTATCATCGTACTGCCGATGGGTGAGGACATCAATTCCTTTACACCGGTGCAGCATCCGGCAAATGATATGACAACGGATATTGTTACCACGCATTTTGATTACCATTCCATCGACCACAACCTGTTAAAGCTTGATATTCTCGGACACGATGATCCGACGATGATTCGTATGCTGCAGGATTTAACCGGAATTGACCCGACGAAGATTCCTTTGGATGATAAGCAGGTCATGTCCCTGTTCCAGAATACTTCGGCGCTCGGCATTACGCCGGATCAGATTGGCGGCTGTCCTGTGGGCTCCCTTGGAATCCCGGAGTTTGGTACGGACTTCGTTATTCAGATGCTTCTGGACACAAAGCCGCAGAGCTTATCGGATCTGATCCGTATTTCAGGACTTGGCCACGGGACAGACGTATGGCTTGGAAACGCACAGACCCTGATTCTCGATGGAGTTGCAGATATTTCACACTGTATCTGCTGTCGTGATGATATTATGATTTACCTGATCAGTATGGGCGTGGACAGTGCATTATCCTTTACCATTATGGAAAGTGTCCGTAAGGGAAAGGGCCTGAAGCCGGAGTGGGAAGAGGCCATGACGGCGCAGGGTGTACCGGACTGGTACATTGCGTCCTGCAAGAAGATCAAGTACATGTTCCCGAAGGCCCATGCGGCGGCGTATGTTATGATGGCATGGCGTATTGCCTACTGTAAGATCAACTATCCGCAGGCCTACTATGCTTCGTATTTTTCCATCCGTGCATCGGCGTTTTCCTATGAAATCATGTGTCAGGGACAGAAGCACTTAGAGGATGTGATGAAGGATTATAAGAGTCGGAGTGATTCCTTAAGTAAGAAGGAACAGGATACCCTGAAGGATATGAAGATCGTGCAGGAAATGTACGCCAGAGGCTTTGAATTTGAGCCAATCGATATTTTCCGGGCACATTCCCGGAACTTCCAGATTTTCGACGGAAAGATCATGCCGTCCTTAAGCAGTATTGACGGACTTGGTGAAAAAGCTGCCGATGCGATTGTCGAAGCAGCCAAGGACGGTCCGTTCCTTTCGAAGGATGATTTCCGGATGCGTACGAAGGCATCAAAGACCATCATTGATCTGATGAGCGACCTGGGGATCCTTGGAGATCTGCCGGAATCGAACCAGATCAGCCTGTTTGATTTTGCGTTATCGTGAGAAAAGATATAAAACAAACTAAATAACAGATGTTATGAGAAAGCAGAAAGCTGCTTGCATGACAGGAAGACAGACGGAAAGAACACAGGGTGCTCTTTCCGTCTTGTATTTTGGCTTTATAAGAAATTAGCTGCTTTACAACACCGCTCGCGCGCGAAGAGTTCGCAGGCGAACTTTTTATTTCAATAGAATTAAGAATAGGGTGTAGAGGGAAAGATGGAAATTGAGATATGGGATCATTCGAGGTTTTATACGGATTAAATAACGGATGCAATTAAAAGATAAGGGCAAAAATGTGTTGTTTTATGCGCTTTGGCACATATGTAAACTTGTTAACAGGATGGGATTTTATATAATGAGATATAGTTGACATATCAGATCATGTTGAGGAAAGGTGTGGAAAATGCAGTTAATGAGGAAGAACTACAGAAAAATAATTGGACTGGCACTTGCTCTTGCTCTGTCAATTGCGGCAGTGTTTGTTGGAAGACCTGTGGAGGTAAGAGCGGAAGAAAAGCAGATAACAATTTCTTTCAGTGGTGACACAGACAAATTGGAAGAAATACAGAAAGATGGGCAGCATTATTCTATAAAAAATAATTCAACAGCAGTTATTAATGGAAGTGTGGATAGTACGGAAAAGAACCAGATTACACTTGTTGCTAAATTTGGATATCAGTTTACGGCGATTGTAATTGATGGTGCAGACTACTCATCCACTATTTCGAATGCGTCCAGTAAAGATCAAATCACGATTTCGATCCCGGGCGCAAATTCATATAACATTAAAGTTAGTATTGGTCCTTCCAGTGTGAAAACGATTATCTGGACATATGATCCTAATGATCCTAATGGATCACAGGATGCATATGTTGAGCATGGTAAAGTAGTAGTTAAATCAGTTGCAGGTGTGCCGCAGGATCCTAATTCCCAACATATTGTGGCACATGAAAACGACATCATTATAGTGGAACTGAAACCCGATTACGGCTATCAGATTGCGGGTGTCAGTATAAACGGTGGAGCGACTTTGAAAGCGCAGACGGCCATAAGCCAGTTCGAATTTAAAATGCCGGGGGTTCCTATCCATTTTAAAGGAATCTTTAAACCATCGTCAGATCAGGTTGAGAATAAAGCCCTAGCGGTAGTTTCGGGTGGAAATATTGCAAATGGCAATGTCATTGCACAGAGTGGAAATGCGAAGGTTGCCTTTAGTGATGCAGAGACAAATGTAACAGGAACAATTCCTTTACAGGCAGGTGAAACACGGGATACCTCTAAAAATGTGCAATCTATAAATATTACGACGGAAGAGATTGTATCACAAGGCGTGAATGATCAATATTGGACGAATCAAAAAACGGTTACCAATGGGGGAGAGGCAGAAATATCCCTGACTGTGAATCAGAAAGCAACAGGTTATGCCGTTATTCGTACACATGGATCGGAAAATAAGGAAATTCCTTCCACGTATGATCCGGATAGCGGAACGCTGACTTTTGGATCGGACCGGTTTTCTACTTACACACTGGTTCCTCTGACAACTTCAAAGAACGATTATGTGATCCGCTATCCACAAGGAAGTGGAAACAGCAGTATTTTGCAGGAAAATGGTGGAAAGCAGGAGGGTGGACACTCTCACCAGTTTGAATGGAAAACCATCACAACACCTACGGCAGAGACGGATGGACTGGAAGCCTATGCATGTATCATTTGTGGATATTATACGGATAGTGTTCCGGTATCAGCATACAGTTATGCCTGTACCGAGGGAGCAAAACAGGTTCTTGCAGCCGGACAGAATGCCGAGATTACATTGAAAATGGGAAGATGGTGTTCTTATCCAAGGTGGTTTATGGAAAAGCTGGCACAGAGAAGGGATCTGACAATTCATTTACAGTTTGAATATCTGCATAAACAATATGAAGTTCTGATTCCGGCGAAAATGCCGGTGGATACGGAGTGTGAATGGTATGGACCATTAAAGCTTTGTAATCTGTATCCTTATACAATAAAATAAAAGCTTTTCATATACGAAATAAGAGCCTGCTTTTAATCAGACAGGCTCTTTACATTACATAAATTAAAATCCGGCAGTGCTGTGGTACTATCGGATTTTTATAATTTGGGTAATTGACACACATCATTCCGTATGATATATTCACTACAAAGCATATATTTCATTAATCCAATCTAAGTCATCGGTATCTTATGCTGATGAAGTTCTGGAATTTTATAGATATAAGCAATAGAAATAGGATCAAATTGATTAAGATCCTGACTATGGTTTTATATTTATTCTGACTATGAAAACAGAAGTTTTCTGAAATCCATGCTTTTAAATCACATTTTAACAATTGAAAAGGCGGGAGGAAGGAAAGCAGACATTGGTTTGTTTGACCGGGTGAATGTTTATTGGTTATGGAGCATTCAGAGGTTTATTTCTATCTTCCTGCAAAGGGAGGAAGAAAATGGGAGAAGCAAAGGTCACTAAAGCAATGACAAAAGATGCAGCAATAACAGCAACAGATGTATCAACAAAAGAAGCAATAGTAAAAGGAACAAAAGTACAGAGAAATTATAAAGATACGGTAAGCCGGATGTTGTTTAGGGAGCCGGAGAATGCGCTGTCTCTGTATAATGCCCTAAATGGGACAAACTATGCAGATGCATCACAGATTACGTTTAACATGTTGGACAATGCGATTTATATGGGAATGCAGAATGACATTTCCTTTTTGATTATGAACGAGGTGAACCTGTATGAACACCAGTCTACTTACAATTTGAACATGCCGCTTAGAGATTTATTTTATGTAGCAGAACTGCTGCAAGTTTATGTGAAAGATCAATCGTTGTATAGTTCCAAATTAATTAAGTTACCAACACCGCATTTTGTGGTATTCTATAATGGAGTAGAAAGCAAACCGGAAAGACGGATTTTGAGATTGTCAGAGGCGTTTGAAGTACCGACAAAAGATCCGGAACTGGAATTAAAGGTAACGATACTAAATATTAATCCCGGGATGAATGAAGATTTAAAGGAAAAGTGTCCGGTATTAAAGCAGTATACCCAATATGTAGAACAGATCCGGTGCAACAGTATGAATATGTCTTTGGAGCAGGCTGTGGAAGAAGCAATTGAATACTGTATTCACCATAATATATTGAAAGAATTTTTATCGAAGCAGAAAGCGGAGGTAATTAAGATGAGCATTTTTGAATATGACGAGGAACGTGAAATTGAACTGATCCGAAGGGATGAGAGGGAGATTGGAAAAGAGATCGGTCAAAAGATCGGAGCTGGGAAAGAACGTGAAAATACAATTAAGTCTATTATCTCATTTGGCAAAAAATTAGGTGCAAGTAAAGAACAAATAATCAAAGAACTACAGGAAAGATGTTCATTAGAAGAACAGGAAGCAGAAAAGAAAGTCACTCTTCACTGGAATGAATAATCATATGAGACAGTCCCTGAAGAACTTGAAAGGGAAGAACTTGAAAGTTAACTTCTCCTTGCCTTTTTTCATGAGAGAAAATATAATGATATATGTGTTGAATTGTGGGAACTGCTTTGGCAGGGAGACAATTTGCAGATCAAATGATATAAGCAATAAAAAGAATGGGAGTGGTTATAACATGAAGGAACTGAAAGATTATGTTCGCAGTATTCCGGATTTCCCGGAGCCGGGGATTATTTTCCGTGATGTGACGAGCGTGCTGCAGGATGCAGAAGGATTTAAGCTTGCGATTGATTCTATGATCAAGCTGCTGGATGGAGTAGAGTTTGATGTGATTGCAGGTGCGGAGTCACGTGGATTCATTCTGGGAGCACCAATTGCCTATGCAATGGGCAAGCCGTTTGTACTGATCCGTAAGAAGGGCAAGCTGCCCTGTGAAACCATTGAACAGACCTATGATCTGGAATATGGTACTGCAACGATTGAGATGCACAGGGATTCCATTAAACCGGGACAGAAGGTTGTTCTTGTAGATGATCTGATTGCAACAGGCGGTACGGTAGAGGCCGCAATTAAGCTGATCGAGCAGCTTGGCGGTGAGGTAGTGAAGGTAATCTTTATGATGGAGCTTGCTGGCTTAAATGGGAGAGCTAAGCTTGCCAATTACGATGTGGCATCTGTTATTACATATGAGGGAAAATAGAATCTGTAAGCCGTGTTCTGAAAATTCATTGAAAAGATAACTTTGGATGTAACTATTCAGTACAGGTCGAAGCATTTACTGCTGAGACCGTAAGAAAATGATTCAGTAATGCAAAATCCCATCGGCGAAGCCGATTTAGAATGGATTTTGCATCGTAACTGTGAAGGTACTGAACAGTTACCTTTGGATTTAATATAGGCACAGATATTCCACAACAACAAAAGGAATGGAGAGAGTTATGTTAGAAAAATTTTTTAAACTGAAAGAAAATGGTACGAATGTCCGCACGGAAGTTGTAGCAGGAGTTACTACCTTTATGACCATGGCATACATTCTTGCAGTAAATCCCAGTATTTTGTCTGCATCCGGAATGGATGCACAGGCAGTATTGATTGCAACAGCGATTGCATCCTTTATCGGAACCATATGTATGGCGCTGCTTGCAAATTATCCGTTTGCACTGGCACCGGGACTTGGATTAAATGCGTATTTTGCATATACGGTATGCGGATCTATGGGTTATTCCTGGCAGATCGCATTATTTGCCGTATTCGTAGAAGGTCTGATCTTCATTGTATTGTCCCTTACGAAGGTCCGTGAAGCCATTTTCAATGCAATTCCGCTTCAGTTAAAGAAGGGGGTTTCCGTTGGTATTGGTTTATTCATTGCTTTTATTGGTCTTCAGAATGCAGGAATTGTTGTAAACAATGATTCCACACTGGTTTCTATCGTTGACTTCACTGCTGACTTCCATACTTCCGGTATTTCTGCATTATTGGCAGTGATTGGTGTTTTTATTATTGCCGTTCTTTATGTAAAGAAGGTAAAGGGTGCAATCCTGATTGGTATTTTTGCAACATGGATTCTGGGTATTATCTGCCAGCTTACCGGATTATATGTAGTTACTCCGGATGCAGGATATTATTCGCTGATTCCGGCTTGGAGCAGCTTTAACCTCGGAGCAATTTCTTCCGTTTTCGGACAGTGTTTCAAGGCAGATTTCTCCAGCCTGCGTGCATTTGACTTTGTTGCAATTGTATGCGCATTCCTTTTTGTTGACATCTTTGATACACTTGGAACCTTAATCGGATGTGCAACCAAGGCCGATATGCTGGACAAAGAAGGAAAGCTTCCCCGTATTAGGGAAGCACTTCTTGCAGATGCGATTGCAACGACAGCAGGTGCAGTGCTTGGTACTTCTACAACAACGACCTTCGTAGAAAGCTCTGCAGGTGTGGCAGAAGGCGGAAGAACAGGCCTTTCTTCTGTTGTAACAGGACTTTTGTTCCTGCTTGCTGTTTTCCTTTCTCCGATTTTTATTACCATTCCGAGCTTTGCAACAGCTCCGGCATTATTGTTTGTAGGTTTTCTGATGATCTCTGCTGTTACAGCAATTGATTTTAATGATTTTACAGAAGCTGTTCCGGCATATCTTGCATTGATTGCAATGCCGCTTACCTACAGCATTTCCGAGGGTATTGCAGCCGGAGTTATCTCCTATGTGGTAATTAACCTGATATCCGGAAAAGCAAAGAAGATCACACCGTTAATGTATGTACTTGCAGTACTGTTTATCTGTAAATTTATTTTCTTATAACTATTCAGAGCTATGCCCATTCATAAGCTGCCGGATTGTACAGATTAGCTGATCAATATACGTGCTTTCCGGCAACTTATTTCATGTCGGGCGATTGCCCTATGGAAATGAATTCTGGTTTATGAAGTGAAGGAGCAGTCATGGAGAAACAAAAAGGAAAAGCAGGGTACTATGTGTTAAGTGTTGTACCATTACTTGCAACATTAATGATACAGGTTCTTTCAGGGCTTACATGCAGTGTGATTGGTACAGTAGTCTATTCTGTGCGTATTGCAATGAACGGAGAAGCCGAACTTCTGAATGACCCGGCAGCGTTACAGGCAGCAGTTACGGATTATATTATGCAATTTATTATTTATGCCGTCGTTGTGGCACAGATTCTGACACTGATTGGAGCAGCGGTCTGGTATGGTATTCTGGTTAAAAGAAAGAATGTGAACCGGCCGATGAAAGAGTGCGTCAACGTGCGGACAGTATTGATGTGTATACTGGCAGGTATTGGATTACAGCTTGTAATTGATTTCTTATTAAATATTGTAGCACTGGCTTTCCCGAATGCAATGGAAGCTTATTCGCAACTTGTTGAGACGGTGGGTATTGGTGAAACAACCTGGATCTCTTTGTTAGCTACGGTGATACTGGCACCAATTTCCGAGGAGCTTCTTTTCCGTGGACTCACGTTGCGTTTCCTTCGGAGTGCAGGTGTGAAGTTTGCAGCAGCAAATGTAATTCAGGCATTGTTTTTTGGAATTTTACATATGAATCTGGTACAGGGGATCTATGCTTTTGCAGTGGGACTGGTTTTAGGATATGTTGCCGGAAAGTGCAGAACGGTTTTCCTGCCGATTCTGTTACATCTGTGTTTCAATATCGCAGGAACAGTCCTTGCAGCGTTGTTATCCGGAAATACGGGATGGCTTATGCAGGGTATCCTTATCGTTTCAGGTGTTTTGATGCTGGCAGGTGCATTTCTCCTGGTCCAAAAAGAGATGAAAGTATCCGGTGAAACAGAAATGGTATCACAGACAGATGATCCGCTTCATTTGCGCTGACTGTAACCGGAAAGAAAAAAGTAAAAGTAAAAAATATAGGGAAATTGCAAAAAAGTGCTTGCATTATTTCTAAATATATAATAGAATAATCAGGTGCGATGCAGACGGATCGCACTTGATATGGCTCGTTGGTCAAGCGGTTAAGACGCCGCCCTCTCACGGCGGAATCAGGGGTTCGATTCCCCTACGAGCTGTTGACTAGAATAGTCCAACCCAAGAAAATAGCCTATTCCTCGCTTCGGAAGAGGTTATTTTTTTATGCAAAAGTGGTAAGTAGTGGTAAGTAGGACTTAGTTGCAATCTGTAAGATTGGTTTCAGCAGTTCTGTCAAAGACTTTAGATAGAATAGCAAGCTGTGATTGCTGTGTTCTTCCGGCTCTGATATAATGTTCTGCTGTTTGGCGGTTCTTCCACCCAAAAGAGTACATAAGACTTACTTCGTCCATGCCTTGTCTTACGGCTTCGGTTGCCGCCCATTTACGTATTTTATGACTACTACGGTAGGTGATTCCTAAATCCTTGCAGGCATCTTTTAAGTTCTGATTAATTTCCTGCGTCAGAATAAACTTTCCCGATTTCCCTAAAAACAGAAATTCTTCATCACAATTAAGCAGTTTGATTTTCTGCAGGGTGAGTAATCCATCTGAGAAGAACGGAATTTCCCTTGCACCCTCGGTTAGTCCGCTCTTGGTATGATCGCGGAAAACCTGTTGATTGCTATAGCCCTCGGCAGTTACTTCAGAGCTGATATAAATAATATTCCGGTCAAAATCAATATCCTGCCATCGTAGAGCCTTAATTTCACAGGCACGACAACCAAGGCAGAATGATAGGGCACAAGCGAGAGAATAAACCGTGTTCTTCTCGATCATATAAGTCCATAGACGGTCTACTTCATCCGTTGTATAAACATCCGTCAAGCGATTTGATGTAGGCTTAAACTTGTATCTGGATGATCGGATTTCCCGTGCAATATTATGATCGCACGCACGATAATCCTCAACTGCATAATCCCATAGAAGATTGAGAAAGGTCTTAAAGTTATTAAAATTGCTTCGAGTCATTTTCCTGCCCTGTGTCATGGATTTAAATAACCTGCTAAGATCATCAATTGTAATGTCACGCATGGACTTTTCTGTCAGCTCACTATTCTCAATATACTTCCAACTGTTTCTGTTCTTTCGGATCGTATCACGTGCTATATCAGGATCATTTACTCTTTCTGCCATAAAGGCTTGGTATACATCCTGAATCCGTGCACCGGTTCGGCTAAAAGTATAAAGTGATTCATATACTTTTGTTAAAACGACCAGTTCGGTTGCACCAAAATATTGTGGTCTTAGTCCGAGTTCCTTTTGTACTTTTAAGGGAACTCTTATTCGATACATCTTATTTGATGCAAGGTAAGATACTTTTAGTGTAGCATCACATAAAAGAAATTGGGCTTCTATATATTTTTCAAGGTTCATTTTCAGTTGTTTATCAACATCCTCTGGCTGAAGTATACCATAGCGTTTGGCTTTTTCCAATGCTTCAATTACATCAATAATACGGTTATCCATATCTTTACCTCATTTCTGAAAATGGGGCTTGTGTCTTTTGACTTCTTTTTTCTGTGATCTTCTTGTTTGCGCAAGCTGTTTGATTAATAGTTTCTGATTTTATGCTCACATATTTTCATGTTCCCAAATGGGCAAATATGAGGATATTTATGGCGGGGCGTAACCGCCTGCGGCGGTATTAGTCATATGCATTCCATACAAAACATACACATGCGCGAATGCGCTGTTTTTCCTTTATTTATGGGGCTTTTGGGATGTTTCATACATTAATTCCCGGGTAATACTGGCCGGGAATCAAAGACCGCCTGCGGCGGTCAATGACCGTACCTGTGTGGCTGGTAGCTACGCTACCGCCCCACGCACGGTCACGTCCACGGACGCAGTTATCGAGACCGGCAAGGCATCTGGTAACTCCCTGAGCTACATATGATAAAATCATCTCAACACACAAAAAAATATCTCAAATACAGATAAACCAACTCAGCAAAAAACTGAATGATTAACAGGGGCATCTTGACTATTTAACTGCATTCTTAAAAGGCATGATTTTATGCAAATTTTATTTGTAGGAAAGATAAATCCGTGTTACGATAATAGTGAAAGCAGGTAGTTATGAAAGAAGAACAATTTTACAATGAAAATGAGCAGAAACGGGTAAATAAACTCGTTGATGATATGACTCTTTTTGATGATGATCTGATGAGTCATGTATTTGATAAAAATATAGAAGCTACAGAGCTTATACTTCGCATTATCCTTGGAGAAGATATTAAGGTAATCAGCGTGGATGGACAGGATGAGTTGAAAAATCCTCTGGTAGACGGTCGTAATATTACACTGGATGTACATGCAGTAGACTCTCATGGAAAAGAGATTGACATAGAAGTTCAGGGTGATGCAAAAGGCGCATCTGTAGAGCGTGCAAGATTCCATAGCAGTATGATGGATGCCAGAATGCTGAAAGCAAGTCAGGACTTCAAAGAACTCAAAGATTCCTATGTGATATTTATCTATAAAAAGGATAAATTCAATGAGGGGATGCCGGTTTATCATGTTGATCGATATATCAGGGAAACCGGGAAATTCTTTGATGATGGTTCACATATCATATATGTGAATGGAAGCTACAAGGGCGAAGGCGAAATTGCTCAGCTTATGGAAGACTTTCATCAAAAGGAATCAGAGGATATGCACTACAAGGCGTTAGCCGATAGTGTAAAACATTTCAAAGAAACTGAGGAAGGACGTGAGACTATGTGTGAATCAGTAAAAGAATATGCCAAAGAATATGCTAAAGAATATGCTAAAGAATATGCGGATGAACGTGATGTGATTAAAGTAAGAAAACTTATGGAAAATTTACAGCTTACATTGGAGCAGGCTTTAAATGCACTTGACATTCATGGAACGTCTAGAACCTATATCGAAAAACAACTACAGAAGTAGATCACACAACTACAGCCAGGGTTTGTGTTTTGGATGGGAATATGCCAGGATATGGTTAGATGGAGATAGTATCTTCAATAGTTAAAGACCAACTCAACAGATTTATCATAGAAATGAGGGATTTTGCCATGAAGAAAAAGACAATTATTATATCAGGAATTGCGGCTGTATTGGTCATCGGCTCGGTGGTGTTTTGTTTTGCGGTTAAGGGAGACAGCACCCAGCCAGCGGATGTAGCCCAGACAGT
>Ga0129312_1000089_pt1 | contig 92966 bp, 84 predicted proteins | sample O827metagenome_FD_94434 | JGI IMG/M metagenome (GOLD analysis project Ga0129312, IMG submission 94434) | Orangutan group fecal microbial communities from Wisconsin, USA - O827 metagenome | ecosystem: Host-associated > Mammals > Digestive system > Large intestine > Fecal | place: USA: Wisconsin... | reverse complement strand
GTAGGTGTCAGTATCATTCTCTCGCCTTCCGTAAGGATAAGCGCCTGAAGAACGTTCGCCGCCTGCGCAAGATTTGCCATAGAGATCCTGTCACAGTGGCTGTTGAAAATGTTCAGATTGATAGATGCCACCATAGCGTCACGCATCGTATTCTGCTGGAATAAAAATCCCGGATTAGTGCCTTCCTCTACATTATACCACGTTCCCCACTCATCTACAACCAGTTTTATGTTATTTTCGGGATTATTTACATTAAGAATGTCGCAGTGACGCTTTACAAGCGTTTCCATATACCACGTTTTTTCAAGCGTTCTGTAATATTCCTCGTCGGTAAAGCCTACAGCGTTGCCCTTATCCTCCCAGTTTCCCGTAGGTATAGTATAGTAGTGCAGGCTCACCGCATTAGTGTGCCACGGCTTGATATTCTCTGTTATAACCTTCATCCATTTATAATCATCCGCACTCGGTCCGCACGCAACCTTGTAAAGCCGATTTGCCCCGTAGTTCCTGCAATACGTCTGATACTGCCTGTAAAGTGCGGAATACTGCTCAGGCGACATATTTCCTCCACAGCCCCAGCTTTCATTTCCGACTCCGAGATATTTCAGCTTCCACGGCTTTTCCCTGCCGTTCTTCTTTCTTAACTGCGTCATAGGCGAATCGCAGTCCGAGATGATATATTCTATCCACTCCGACATTTCCTGCACCGTGCCCGAGCCGAGATTGCCCGACAGATACGGCTCACAGCCTACCATCTCGCAGAAATCGAAGAATTCGTGCGTGCCGAAGCTGTTGTCCTCCGTCACTCCGCCCCAGTGGGTATTTATCATCTTCTTGCGCTGCGACTTTTCCCCTATGCCGTCCTTCCAGTGATACTCGTCCGCAAAGCATCCGCCCGGCCAGCGCAGGACAGGCATCCTTATATTCCTGAAAGCCTCGACTATATCGTTTCTGATGCCTCTCGTGTTCGGGATACTGCTGTCCTCCCCGACATAGATACCGTTATAGATACATCTGCCCAGATGCTCCGAAAAATGACCGTAGATCTCCGGGTTTATATGCCCCTTTCTGTCACTGCCGTTTATGTACATTTTTATGCTCATAGCTTTTTCCTTTCTTGATGTTTTATGCAAAGCCTGTTTACGACACATCTTGCCGTATGTACCGATTTTAGCATAATAACGGCATTTAATCAATAACTTTTTGTGCAAATCCCCACAATTTAATTTGTAAGCTTGGTTGACACAAACAGGGTAAAGCTATATAATATTTATAGACAGTAGCAAGGAAAGAGGTATTTTATGAGTTATAAAGCGCTTATTTTTGACCTTGACGGTACGCTTTTGAATACGATTGACGATCTGGGCGACAGCGCAAATCACATTTTGTGCAAATTAGGATTTCCCACCCACACGATAGACGAATACAAATATTTTGTCGGAAACGGCATACCTAAGCTGATAGAGCGTTGCCTGCCGCCCGACAGGCAGGAGTATAAGGAACAGGCGCTCGCTATGTTTATGGAGTATTATGCCGCTCACAGCGAGGATAAGACCGCCGCTTATGACGGCATACCCGAGCTTTTACGCTCCGCCCGTGAAAAGGGTATGAAGCTCGGTGTCATAACCAACAAGGCGCACGATATAGCACAGCAGGTCGTTCCGCATTTTTTAGGCGGCGGTGTGTTCGATTATATAAGAGGACTTGACGACAGGATAAAGGCAAAGCCCTGCCCTGACGGTGCGCTTGACGTAGCGGAAAAGCTGGGCGTACAGCCCTGCGAGGTGCTGTACATAGGCGACAGCGGAGTAGATATGCAAACCGCTGTAAATGCAGGCTTCACCTCCTGCGGAGTTTTGTGGGGCTTTCGCACCGAAAAGGAGCTTCGTGACAACGGCGCAAAGTATATCGCCCGTAAGCCCGCAGACATTCTCGAAATAATGAGCAAGTGAGGACAGAGTGAGGATAGAGAGGATAGAAAGAATAGCATGAGAAAACAGTTTCTTGAGATAGGTAAGATAGTAGCGACACAAGGACTTGGCGGCGAGGTCAGAGTACAGTATTACTGCGACAGTGCCGATGTTATATGCAGCTTTGACAGGCTGTTTTTGGGAAAGGACAAGCAGGAGCTTGAGGTCGAAAAGGCACGTCCCCACAAAACTCTCGCCGTGCTTAAACTCGGCGGTATAGATAATGTTGACGAGGCTAAGACGATAGTCGGCAAAATGCTGTATATGGATCGTGACGATGTGGAACTGCCCGACGGCGTAAACTTCATTCAGGATCTTATCGGCCTTGAAGTCCGTGACGCAGATACAGGCAAGGTTTACGGCAAGGTCACCGACATATACCAGCACGGTGCGGCGGACGTATACGAACTTAAAACTCCCGACGGCAAGGAACTGATGTTCCCTGCAATTCCTGAGGTTCTGCTCGAAAAGAATATAGATGAAGGCTATCTTGTTATAAGACCGCTTGACGGCTTGTTTGACGAAGAATAAACGGAGAACCTATGATAAGGATTGATATAGCTACCCTCTTTCCCGATATGTGCGAATCGTACCTGTCGGAAAGCATAGTCGGCAGAGGAAGAAAAGCAGGTCATATAGATATACATTGTCACAATATCCGTGACTATGCCGGAAACAAGCATAACCGTGTCGATGACAAGGCTTACGGCGGCGGCACGGGTATGGTCATGCAGGCACAGCCTATATATGACTGCATAACCGCAATAAAGCAGGAGTCGGATACTTCTCCCCGTGTGATATATATGTCGCCGCAGGGCAGAGTGCTGACGCAGGATATTGTAAAGGAGCTTGCCGCAGAGGACAGCCTTATAATACTTTGCGGACATTATGAAGGCGTTGACCAGAGAGTGCTTGACGAGCTGAATGCGGAGGAGATCTCGGTAGGAGATTACGTTCTGACCGGCGGCGAACTTCCTGCGCTTATACTGACCGATGCGATAGCAAGACTTCAGGACGGAGTGCTTCCCAACAGTGATGCCTACAGCATAGAGAGCCATTATAACGGCCTGCTTGAGCATCCGCAGTATACCCGTCCGGAGATATGGCACGACAGAGCCGTTCCCGCTGTTCTGCTGACAGGCGCACACGATGCCGTTGCAAAATGGCAGGAAGAAACCGCCCTTGAGGTCACCCGCAGAAAACGTCCGGATATGCTGTATGACCACCGTGTGAACGGCGAGCCTTACGCAAGATATATCCGTGTGTTCGTACCGCATAAAGAACGTGAGTACGATATAGTCGCCTTTATGAAGATGATATTTCACAGACGCATTCTCACAAACCGTGAGCAGAAGATATTAAAGCGTATGATGCCCGTGCTTGATTCACTGCCGACACCGCCCGAATGCGAAGAAAACAGCCGTATATGGCTGAATGCAAAAAACGCAGGACGTATTCTTGATATGTACGCTCCGCTTTTTGATATGCTGAGAGAGCACGGTATAGATTACCGCATAGAGTACAGCGACACCCCCGACGGAAAGCCCGTTGCCGAAAACGAGAATTTCACCGTGTTCGCATAAAATCGTATACGAAAGCCGCCGATGAACTGCTCATCGGCGGCTTTATTGCAAACGGATATGTGTTAAATGCCCGCTGAAAATTTTCAATCGTTGCTGTAATTCAAGTAAGACGGTATTCTGACAGTACGCACCCTGCCCATAAATTCGGCACGGTATTTGTTTTTGCCTATAGGTGTCAGAATTCCGAGCGGCGTTATTTTGCAATCTCCGCCGTTCATCACGTCCCAGTCCCTGCACCCCGTCTTATAACGCTTGAGGTAATAATATGCCGTTCTAACTTCCGCTGAGGAAGCCGCAATAACATTGAGCATACCGTCCTTTTTGTTCATCGCCTTGAAGGTTTCTGCCACCTGAAGCACATCACCGACAATAGGCAGAGCGGCGGCAGGAGAATTTACCTCTATCGGTATCATTATGTTACAGCCCTTCGTGAATTTCATTTTGTAACAGCAGCCCGTTTCGTCACGCATTATTTTTGTAAAACGTTTCATTGTATCAAACTGCGCTTTTTTGATTATGTAACCAAAAGCTAAAATGATCCCGCCTATTATCATCAGCGGGACAAGATTTTTATTACCCGTCACACCGGCAAAAACCGCACCCCCGATAAATATAAAGGCTATGACGCAGGCTGTCACCGTTATGCGTGTTTTCTTCGGAACATCATCGTCCATTCCGTACAGCCTGCACTTTGCTATTATTGCTTCCTCACCGCCCGGATAATTCGTCACATATTCCTCGTAGCTCATTTTTTGCTCCCCTTCTCCGATTTTAAATAATTATAACACAATGCTACTCGTCATACAATCGCCACACTATAAATTTATTGTAAAATTACATTAAATCCGCCGCCTTATCACGCCCACCCACCCCACCGCAACCGCCTTTCCCGCACTATCCCTCGCCCCGCACCATCATCCTTGCCTCCCCTCGAAAAAGGGGAGGTGGCTTGACGGCATTGCAAAATCGTTATTATACATCATCTTCATTAGTTAATCGCTTAACTGCTCCTGAATTGCTATACTTTTTGCCGTCAAGACGGTGGGGATTGAAGTTGATAGAATTTCTATCCTTAATACTTTTAATCTCTTATACTCCCTGAACGCACAAATCTTTTCAATAAACAAGCGGTCACAGCATATCGCTGTAACCGCTTTTATTGATTATTGCTTTGTGTAACTCCCGCCGTTTTGCCATCCTTAAAAGATATATAGCGTTATTAAAGGCGGAATTTGGTGCGCACATTGCCGCCCGCCGTTCCACTATCTTGAGCAAATCGCCATCATTTCCAAAGGCGGAATTTACGGTGGCTTTCAGCCACCTTAGTCCTCCAGCCCCTTGAGCGCTTGGAATTCTTCCTTCTTGATTCTTATCTTGCCATCCTTGAGCAGCTTTACATCCTCCCTCTTGAATGCAGTAGCGGCGGCATCGGGATTCTTGTCGAGTTTTACCTTGAGTACGCCTGTCAGCAGGTTTGCATCCTCAACAATACCTCTGCCCTCGGCTGTTTCCACAAGAGCGCCGACCTTAGGAGTTATCGCAAGAAGCTCCTCATAGCAGTTCTGCTCATATTTAAGACAGCACATAAGTCGTCCGCAGGTGCCTGAAATCTTTGTGGGATTCAGCGACAGCGATTGCTCCTTCGCCATCTTTATCGACACCGGCTGAAATTCTCCGAGGAATGTCTTACAGCAGAACGGCCTGCCGCAGATTCCGAGTCCGCCGAGCATCTTCGCTTCGTCACGCACACCGATCTGACGTAACTCTATTCTTGTACGGTAAACCGATGCAAGATCCTTTACAAGTTCTCTGAAATCCACTCTGCTTTCAGCCGTGAAATAAAATAATATCTTGCTTCCGTCAAAGGTGCAGTCAATATCAATAGGCTTCATTTCCAGCTTATGCTCGGCTATCTTCTGAGCAAAGACCTTCATTATCTCCTGCTCTTTTTCACGGTTCTTCTTCTGCGTTTCAAGATCCTTGTCGGTAGCTATGCGAATTATGCTCTTGAGCGGCTGTACTACCTTGCTGTCCTCGATCTCACGGTTCGCTATAACGACCTCGCCGCACTCAACGCCTCTTGCGGTTTCCACTATAACGTGACTTCCGCACTTGACAGTATTTTTATTCGGGGAAAAGTAGTATATCTTCCCGACATCCTTGAATCTGACTCCTATAATTTCAGTCATTTTTACCCTTTCTTATTTGCCTATTGTAAAACGGCAAACAGCTTTGCAGGTATATATGCCTGCATCAGCTTTACATTTATATTAGTTCCGTCCATAAGCGCAAAACCGCTCAGCACCTCGTACAAGGCATACAGCCTTGCCTTAGTCAGACGGAGCAAAGGCTCGCCGCCGATTTCAAGCACTCTCAGCGACTCGGTCACATTCTCGTACAGTATCGTTATTACCCCGTACAGATCTTCTCTTGTCGTGCAGGCGGTCATAGCAGCTGCGGCCGAATATTCGTCCTTCTTCGATAATGCCTCTGTCACCTTTTTGGCTGTATCATACAGCTTTATGCGCTTTTCGTCAGAGAGTATATCCCGTATTCTGCCCGGATTTGTCCCGTACAGCTCTACCGCTTGTTTCGCCGTGTCGCTGTCATAACCGTTGTATTCAAGGCAGGAAACGCATTCATCCGCAGTCATGTCCGATACCGGTATGCACACGAGCCTTGACTTTATCGTTTCAAGTATCTGCGAGGTGTTTGAGCAGGTGAAAATGTAACGGTTATATTTTGACGGCTCTTCTATTGCTTTGAGCAGAACGTTCTGTTGCTCCTCTGTCATTTCTTCGCAGTCCTCATAGATGAAAACACGGGTGTCGCTGTCATTTGGGAGCGTTGAGGCAAAGCATACATTATCACGCACACTGTCCTTGCTGTACTTTTCGCCCTTGGCATAGATAACGTCTGCGTGTTCGCCCGTTATGATATTCCGACAGCTCCTGCATCTGCCGCACGGCATATTGTTTTCGGGTTCACGGCACAGATACAGCATAGCACACCACTTTGCGAAGGTACGCTTGCCTATGCCTTTTTCACCCGTCAGCATTATTCCGTGAGGAAGCCTGTCGCTTTCGGCTGTTTCCGCCAGCAGAGCAGTCTCACGCTGTTTGCCGAACAGCTTTATGCTGTCACAGCTTGCATTGCTTGCAGACATCAGACTTTCTCAAATCTCTCTATGTTCGTCACAAAGATAGTCGCACCGCCGACAAATACCTCGACAGGAAAGCTGGTGTAGCTTCCTACGCCGTATGATGCGGCAGAAGGAACAAACTGCTTTCTCTTGTGCGAATGGTCCTTGATGATCTCGATTATCTCGTCTATCTTGTCGTCCTCTGAGCAGATAAGAAATGTCGTGTTACCTGACATTAAAAATCCTCCGGTCGAGGCAAGCTTGGTTGCCTGAAAGCCAGACTTTGTAAGTGATGATGAAACTGAATGAGCATCATCATTATTTACGATTGCATATATTAATTTCATAAAGATTACCGTCCTTTCTGTATCGGGCTATCCTTGTGAGTTTGAATTTCAAAATAATTATAACACATTTTCTGTATAAAGTAAAGGCAATATGCATAAACTTCACCGCAAACTTTTGATACGGACCTGATTTTTTGCCGCAGAAATATCCGTTTTTGCGAAAAGCTCGCCTTCAGCATAAATCATCAACGTGACACTTTTCTGCATATTGTCCGTAAACGTACACTGCAAGCGGTTTTACGGCGTGTTTTTCGCAAAACTCGTTCATCGTTTTTCATCACCTGTGATTTATGCCTGTTTTTTTGTCAGACAACTATCGGAATATCGGCTATTCCCTTGTCACGAAGTGCCCTTGCAGCGTCTATTGTGACCACCTCGCCCGGCATTATAAGAGGGATTCCCGGCGGACACGGCGCAACCGCACCTGCGCACACCTTGCCGACCGTCATCATCACAGGCAGCCTCACCTTTCCCGAGAAGTACGCCTTCGCCGGCGAGCAGGCGGTCTGCGTCCTGATATGGACAGGCGGCGAGGGCAGGTTCCTTACGAAAACCGACCTTGGCGTATTCGCCCTCAGCACCGTCTTTATCGTCTCGAAATCGACATCCGTAGAGCCGCTTCCGAACAGCAGTACACAGCGGTATTCGTCCGCATATTCGCACTCTATGCCGAATTCCTTCAGCATCTCAGCCATAGCAAAGCCGGTCGAATGCACCGCCGCACAATCGAATGTCACCTTCATATAATCGCTTTGGCTCAGCACATATCCCATATCGGCGCAGTGCCGCTTCAGTGCCGTTACCTTGTTGCATATTTCCGCTATATGAAAGGGTTTCTCGGCTATTGTACGGTTGCATCTGTCAAGGCTGTCAAGGATAAGATAGCTAGGGCTTGAGGTCGCCGTGAGAGCCATTGCCTCCTTCGCCATAGCGCAGTATTTCTCGTTTGCTATATGCAGATACGCTCCGCCCGTAAGCACGGGGAGCGTCTTGTGGGCGCTGTCCGCACACATATCCGCACCGAGCGTCATCGGGTGCAGATCGACGGGAGCAAATTTCAGATATGCGCCGTGTGCGTTGTCAACCAGTAAAGGTATACCGTGCGAATGGCACACATCCGCTATAGCGGAAATATTGCTCATACCGCCGTAATAATCTATTGAATTTATAAATACCGCAAGCGTTCTTGAATTAATTTTTGCCTCTATGCTTTCGGGGGTAACGGCGGCACTGAGATATTCTTCGGGATATACCCAGGACGGAATAAGCCCCAGCAGGATGCAGGAATTTATAAAGCTGCGGTGCGAGTATCTGCCGGCAATAACGTGATCCTTGCCGTTGCCCCTCAGCTTTGCAAGGGTGAGCATTGTCTGTATCGCAAGCGTACTTCCCGAGCAGGAGTACAGCGTCCTCTTACTGCCGAACAGCCTTGATGCGTTTTTCTCGCTTTGCGCTATTATGCCCTTTCCGCCGTTTGTGTCGGTGTCGTAAAGACTGTCTGCTCCGTCGATTTCGGTAATGTCAAGCGGATCCTCCGTTCCCTTATGACCCGGCATATAGCACCGTATCGTATGACTTTCACTGTTCTTTACAAGAAAATCGTGTATCGGCGTTGTCATTTCTTCGATTAAATTTGAAATATCCATCAGGTATCATTCCTTATCATTTCATTAATTGCCTTGTTTCTGTAAACAAGGTCGTTTCTTTCGGTGAAACCGAGCCTTTCCCAGAATTTATTGCCGCCTTCGTTATGCTCAAAAACAACAAGTGCGACCTTATTTATTCCGATATTTTTCATAGCCTGCATAACCGTTTCTACAAGCGCTGTCGCTATTCCTCTTTTGCGGTAAAGCGAATTTACCGCTGTGTGATAAATATAGCCTCTGCGCCCGTCCGAGCCTGCCATAATAACTCCGACAACCTTTTCGTCCTGCAATGCCACAAAGCAGGTATCAGGGTTTCTTTGAAGGAATTTATTTATACCCTGTTCGCTGTCATCAAGATTATTCAGTCCCATTCCCCTGCATGACAGCCAAAGCTCATAAACATCGGAATAATATTCGTTTGTCATTTTTACTATTTCCATATCTCATTTCCCCTTTGGTTTCTATTTTAGCATAAATAACGTTGATTTTCAATTTTTTTGCGATAAAAAACAGAAAAAAGGTTGAATTATTCCGGAAATTTAATTATAATTATAATCAGCAGTAATTATATTATCGAATTTCCGATAAAAATCGGTATCAGCAAAAAATCAAAATACGGAGAACCGAAAAATCAAAAGACAAGTAAACCTGTACGGGTTTACGAAATTATTGACACGATTTGTGATATTTTTAATGAAAGGGAGTAAATAAAATGCCGGCACCTAAAAGAAGAGGCAGACCGAGAAAAGAAGAATCTGCCGCAAAAAATACAAGCGAAAATAAAAAGACCACAGCTAAATCAGCCACAGCAAAGAAAACTACGGCAAAGAAGCCGTCAGCATCCGCTAAAAAGACGCTGAAACCGCAGGGAGATACGGTTTTTGCGCTTGATATAGGCACAAGGACGGTCGTAGGCGTACTGGGCTTTATGGACGGCGATATTTTCCGTGTGACCGATACCGAGAGCGTCCCGCACCTGAAGCGTGCAATGATAGACGGACAGGTAGAGGATATTGAGCAGGTAGCAAAGGTAGCCCGCACCGTAAAGGAAACGCTTGAGCAGAGAAACTCCATCAGGTTGACAGAGGTTTCTATAGCCGCCGCAGGTCGTGCGCTCAAGACCTACCGTGTGTCGATGGATTTTGACGTTTCGGATAAGAACACTATCACAGCGGATATGGTACGCACGATGGAGTGCGAAACGATACAGAAGGCACAGAAAGGAATAGACGAGAAGTACAGCAACGAGGACGCTGTATTCTACTGCGTGGGTCACTCGGTAGTGCATTACTACCTTGACGATTACGCAATGGTAAACCTTGAGGGACATAAGGGCGACAAGGTCACTATAGAGCTTATCGGTGCATTTCTGCCTGAGGTCGTTGTGGAAGGCTTATATGCCGCTACGGATAAGACGGGACTTAAGGTAAAGAGTATGACGCTTGAGCCTATCGCCGCAATGAACGTGATAATCCCGCCGGAGATACGGCTTATCAATATTGCTCTTGTAGATATAGGCGCAGGTACGTCTGATATTGCGATAGCCCGTGACGGAGCTATAGTAGCCTATGCGATGGCAACGGTAGCAGGCGATGAGATAAGCGAGGATATTGTAAGGAAATTCTTCGTTGATTTCAATATGGCGGAGAGCATGAAAATACAGGCGAGCGGCGACACGGACAGCATTACATACCGTGACATTTTCGGCAGGGAGCAGACAATATCCAAGGCTGATTTCTTCGAGAAATGCAGTCCGTCCGTTGACAGCCTTGCGGATGTCATAAGCCAGACGGTATGTGACGCAAACGGTCAGAGCCCTGCCGCAATGTTCCTTATAGGCGGCGGAAGCATGGCTAACGGCCTTACGGACGCACTTGCCGAAAAGCTCGGAATAGATCACGGAAGGGTCGCTGTAGGCGGTCAGGAATTTATGAAAAACGTTGACGTGGGCGACAGGAAGCTGGGTCCGGAGTATGTAACTCCTGTCGGCATTGCGGTCACTGCCTGCACCAATATGGCATATGATTTCTCGACAGTTACGCTAAACGGCGAGCAGGTAAGGGTATTTGATACAAAGTCGCTCAGCGTATTTGAACTTCTCGGCTCGGCAGGCTTCAAAACCTCTCAGATAATGGGACACAGCGGTGCAGGGCTTAAGTTCATTCTTAACGGCGAAACGAAGATACTCAAAGGCACAGCGTTCACTCCTGCGGTAATCACTGTAAACGACAAGCCTGCCGCACTCACAACAAAGATAAAGCAGGGCGACAGCATAACGCTTATGCCTGCGGTGAACGGCGAAAACGCACACGCATTTATCCGTGATTATGCGGACGATATTTCAAGGGCAAGCGTCATATTCTGCGGTGAAAATGCGGTAGCCGGAAAACGTGCCTACGCAAACGGAAAAGAAGTCGGCAAGGACTATGAGATACAGCCGCTTGACAATATAGAGATACACGACGCAAGAACGCTCGGAGCGTTCCTTATGCAGTACGGCGGAGATACGCAGACCGCAACCGTATATGTAAACGGCGAGGAAAAGCCCGAAAGCTATGTCCTTTGTGACGGGGATATACTGGGCTTTGATAAAGGCTCGTCTGCCGAAGCGGTACAAGCTGCCGTTGTCACTGAAAGCGTATCGGGAGAAAAAACGGCTGAGGATATACAGACAGCTGAGCAGGGGAATTTTGTATCCGTAATCTTCAACGGCGTTCCGACCGATCTTCCCGAAAAGGAGAGCAAAACCCCGTATATGCTTATAGACCTGTTTGAAAGAGCGGATATTGATATTGAAAATCCCACACGCAGGCTTGTGCTTTCGGTAAACGGGAAAAGTGCGAAGTTCACCGACAAGATACAGTCGGGCGACATTGTGGTAATAAAGCAGGAGAGGAAAAACAATTTAACAAATCGTTGGCAAACGTAGACAGATGTGATACAATGTACTCATAAGGAAAATAAAGGAGTTTTTATATGAGCAATTATAAGACACAAGAGTTTGCTGAAATGATAGGCGTGTCTGTTAAAACATTACAGCGTTGGGATAAGGAAGTATAAAAAACAGATTGAAGGGGACAAAGAAATTGCTAAAGAGTTACAAAACCGAAATAAATCCAACCCCTGAACAGAAACAAATAATTAACCGCACTATCGGGGTTTGCAGATACGTTTACAATTTTTATCTTGCTCACAATCAAGAGATATATAAAAACGAGAAACGTTTTGTATCAGGAATGGATTTTTCTAAGTGGTTAAATAATGAGTTCATTCCTAATAACCCTGACCTTCACTGGATAAAAGAAGTTAGTAGCAAGTCGGTTAAACAAAGCGTTATGAACGCTGAAAGAGCTTTTAAGAATTTCTTTAGGGGAAATTCTCGTTTTCCAAAGTTTAAGAAGAAAGCAAAATCAGATGTAAAAATGTATTTCGTGAAAACCGATACTAAGGTAATTATCCCTTGTGAAAGACACAGAATTAAAATTCCTACACTTGGTTGGGTAAGATTAAAAGAAAAAGGATATATTCCTACAAACCCCAATACACATATAATCAAAAGCGGAGCTGTTTCTTATAAAGCGGGTAGATATTATGTATCTGTTTTAATTGATGAACAAGAACAACAAAAGCCTGTATTGAATGAATTTGGGATAGGTATTGACTTAGGTTTAAAAGATTTTGTTATTTGCTCAAATGGCAAAACTTATAAGAATATCAACAAAAGTTCTCAAATAAGGAAACTCGAAAAGAAGCTTAGGCGAGAACAACGTAGCTTATCGAGGAAATACGAAAGCTACAAGAAACTTAATAAAAATTTGAAAGGAGAAGCTACTCGACAAAATATCCAAAAGCAAAAGCTAAAGGTACAAAAACTTCATCAGAGGCTTGACAACATAAGAATAGATTATGTAAACAAAGTAATATCAGAATTGGTGAAAACCAAACCAATGTGGATTACTATTGAGGATTTGAATGTGTCAGGTATGATGAAAAACAGACATCTCTCCAAAACGATTGCACAGCAGAAGTTCTTTGAGTTCAGAACAAAGCTACTTGCCAAGTGTAATGAATATGGAATTGAATTAAGAGTTGTTGACCGTTTCTATCCTTCAAGTAAAACTTGTCATTGCTGTGGTAGTGTCAAATCTGATTTGAAATTATCAGATAGAACGTATCACTGTAATGAGTGTGGTTATACGGAAGATAGAGATTATAATGCAAGTCTTAATTTAAGAGATTGTCAAACTTACAGCATAGCATAAACAAGCTATTGTAAGTGTGTACCGATGGCTAATCGGGAATTTACGCCTGTGGACTATACAGAAACTTGTGAGTAGTATTAGTAATAATACAAAAGCATATAGGTAGAAGCAGGAATTTTCTCAATATGGATATATTTGTCCATATTTTGAGTAGCAGGACTGACTTGCATATCAGGAAAATAACGGCACTCACGCTTGCCGTCATAATGCTTGCCGGCTGTTCGGAAATCGACTATTCCTCGGTGGCTTCCGATAACAGTGCGGATACCTCGTCAAACGGGGAAACATCTGTACCGCAGGCGAGTATTGTGACCGAAAATAAAACCAAAGAATACAAAATCAACAAATCAAATTTCAGCTATGTTCTTGAAGCGGAAAAGACGGAAGGGACAAAGCTGATCTCGGATGACAGAAAGTACAGCGGCGAGGGATATATCACAGTTGACGCTTACAAATCGGTATCGTTTGATATGGAAGTGCCTTCGACACAGTTTTACGATATTGCAATAACCGCACTGTCCGATGACGGCGGAAGCATCACTCTTATTGTTGACGGCGACAAGCAGATAAACAGCGAAAGCGGCAGCTATAAGCGTATGAACGGCCAGCTGTACGGAGCGTATAACATAGTGCAGGGCGATACGTTTGAGAGCCATTCGTTATGTCCTGTATATCTTACGCAGGGAACGCACAGGATAACTCTCCAGACGGTAAAAAACAGCGTTTCTTTAGACAAGATAACTGTAAAGAACACGGAAAAAGCGGACGAAAAGCGTTACTCACAGGCAGGAACGTGGATCTCTGGCAAGGATGTAAATACCGACCGTATTGAGCTTATGGATTATCTCAAAAGCATATACGGCAAGAAAACGCTTACGGCACAGGCTGTAACACCTAACACGAATACCGAAATAGACGCAATAGTAAAGAACACGGGACGGTTTCCTGCGATAAGAGCGAGCGATTTAAGATATTATACGGCAAGCGGTGCGAAGCTGGTGAAAAACAACACGGATATTCAGCTTTCACAGGAATGGGCTAAAAACGGCGGTATAGTGTCATACGTCTGGTACTGGTATACGCCCATAGGAAAGACTACCTTCTACCGTGACGAAAGCACATTTGACATCGGTGCGGCCGTAAGCGACTATGAGGATCTGGCGGTAATGAATGAGGAATCGCTGGCACAGCTTCTTGAGGATGAAACAATATCGGAGGAATGCTATGCTGTGCTGTCGGATATGGATGCAATAGCAAAACAGCTTTCCGTTCTCAAGGACAGCGGTGTTACGGTGCTTTTCCGACCGCTCCCTGCAAGCAGTGCGGGGCTGTACTGGTGGGAGAAGAACAGCAAGACTTATAAATGGCTGTGGCAGACTATGCACAGACGCTTTGACGAACTGTACGGGCTGTCAAACCTGCTGTGGATATACACGGCGGATATTGACCCTCAGATGTTCCCCGGTGACGATTATGTTGATATAGTCGGCTGTGACGTATATGACAATACCGATACCGCTCATCTTGCGGCGATGTATGCAACGGATTCATTGACGCTTAACAAGCGTATGCTGGCGCTCACGGAGTGTGCCTTATATCCCGACCCTGACATAATGTCAAGGGATAACGCAATGTGGCTGTGGACGGCTATGTGGAACGGTAAATATCTTATCAACGAAAGCGGAGAACTGACGGGAGATTATATTTCGGTAGAACAGCTGAAGAAATTCTACAATCACGAGGCTACTGTCACAAGGGACGAAATAGGAAAACAGGAAGAATAACAGCCGGAATAAGCCGAAGGGGTGAAACAAGGTGAGCGGAAAACAGAAGATATATGACAAGCTGATAAGCGGCAACGCTTCCGTGCAGAACCGTTATTTTTCCTTCGTTTCATCTCACGGCAGGCTTCACGGGATAATGCCCGCAGCGGCGTGGGGGTACGCATTGCTGTTATATCTTAAGTACAGCGTGTTTCATTTTCCCGACAGGAAATTCGGAGAATACTCGCTGTCGGCCGAGGAAACGGCGGAGCTTTTGTGTAAAGCCGATGTAGTATCGTTTGATATTTTCGACACGCTTATTTTCCGCAGTGTTTCCCCAAAAGAGGTTTTCGACAATACGGGCAGAACGCTTGGCATAGAGAATTTCGGCAAAATCAGGACTGACAGTGAAAATGAGGCGAGAAAAGAAAAGAAAGAGCCGTGCATAAATGATATTTACCGCATTATAGCCGTGAAAGCAGGGCTTACGGACGATGCCGCCGAAGAAGCCGTGAAAGCCGAATGCGATGAGGAATTTTCGGTTTGCCGTGCCGACCCGTTCATGCTTGATGTGTACGGCAGGGTAATCTCCTGCGGAAAAACGGTCATTATCACTACCGATATGTATCTTCCTGAAAGCGTTATCTCAAAGCTGCTTTGCGACAACGGGTTCAGCGGTTATGAAAAGCTGTTCGTTTCGTGCGAATACGGGTGCGGAAAATCGGACGGAGGGCTGTATCGGATAATTAAAAACGAGTACGGCGGCAAAGAAATCGTTCATATGGGGGATAATTATATGAGCGATGTTCTGACGGCAGGGAAAGCCGGATTTGAAGCGGTGTATTATCGCAGAAAAGTGTAGATAAAGTGAAATCCGACAGGGTGTTCCTGTCGGATTTGTTTTTATATGCCCTCAAGATCCCATTCGGGAGTATACTCGAAGGTCGCACTTTCTTTATCCTGCGTGTAGCCGTCAAAGCCAAGCTGAGCGGCATAATCGGTGACTGAGTTATATTCAAAAGTGGTAAGTCTTCTTGAAAGATTTTTTATTTCAAGGGCTTTTCCGCAAGGTGTGTACTGGCGCATAAGGCTTATCCTTATATCGCTTACAGGAACGGTGGCTTTAAGTATATCTAGCACCTTCATACTGTCGTGACGGCAACCGGGAAGTACGAGGTGGCGGACAAGAACGCCCTTTTTCATCATACCGTTTTCGAAAACCTGTACTTTTCCTGTCTGCCTGTACATTTCCGCAATCGCCTTTGTCGCAACAGAAGGGTAGTCGGGTGCGGAGGAATATTCACGGGCAAGGTCGGGCGAGGCGTACTTGAAATCGGGAAGGTAAATGTCAATCAGCCCGTCAAGCATTTTCAGCGTTTCGACCTTTTCGTATCCGCCGCAGTTATAAACTACCGGTATATGAAGCTGTGGCTTTATGCTTGTCAGCACTCCGGCTATAATATCGGCATAATGAGTGGGCGTTACAAGGTCGATATTATGCGCACCTTTTTCCTGAAGCTCAAGCATTATTTCACCGAGCCTTTCCGGTGTTATTTCCTTGCCGCAGCCGTCACGGCTTATGGGCATATTCTGGCAGAATATACATTTCAGCGAACAGCCGGAAAAGAATATAGTTCCTGCGCCCCTGCCGTCCGTTCCGGAAATGCAAGGTTCTTCTCCGAAGTGGAGGGACGCTTTGGCTGTTTTAAGTCCTTTTACGGAGCAGGCGCCTGTTGTTTTACTGCGGTCTATGCGGCAGTTGCGTGGGCAAAGTGTACATAGTGGCATATTGTTCTCCTTTAAAAAACCGCTCCTGTTACGGAGCGGTCAATTATCTGCATATTATTCCGATGTTGTGGTACCGGAGGATGCTGCGGAGGAGGTTTCGTTATCGGCTTTACTGTCGGCTGAAGAACCGGAAGCATCGGACGATGTTTCTTCTTCCTTGGTGATGTTCAGCTTTTCATAGTCGTATTCGTAATTTACGGCACTGCGCCATTCCTCAAGCAAAGCGTTGGTCTTTTCGCTCTGACGTGAGGTCAAAAGCTCTTCCTTTACAGTCTTCCTGTAATCGCTTAAATCACTGTCGGTAACCTTTGCATCGCTTACATACTTTACGATATAATATCCGCTGTCGGTGGGGATAAGTCCGCTTACATCGCCCGGCTTTTCAAGGGCGAAAACGGCCTCGTAAAGCGCATCGGAAATAAGTCCCTTTGAGTTCAGAACGAGTATCTGTTCGCCTGCGGTAGATTCGGAATATGCACTGCTGTATTCCTTTACCACAGCGTCAAAGTCTGCGCCCTCTGCGGTAGCCTTTTTAAGTGCGGCATCAGCCTTTTCTTTTATCTCAGCTAACTTTTCGTCACGCTTCTTGTCGATCTCTGCGTCATCTGCGCCGCTCTCGTTTCTTGCGGCATTTATCTCGGCATAATCCGATGATGAGATGCCTACGGCTATATATTTGATAGAGCGTGCGTCTTCGGGTATCCATACCTTTTTGTACTCGGAATCGGTGGCATAACTTGAAGCGCTCTTTTCGTATGCCTGCTTAGCCTCTGTCTTAAGCTTTGTGATATAATCATCGACCTCAGAGTCGGATACGGTAATGTCTTTGAGAACGTAGTTGTTGACTTTTTTCTGTATTGCCGTGTTGGTCTGCCACATCAGGAATGTATCCTCGGTAAGACCGAAGCCTGCGATATATTCATTGAAAAGCTCTTTTTCCTTTTCAAGAATCTTTTCATCATTGGCACTGTCCTCTGTGCCTGAGGTATCATCGGTGCTTATGCCGAGTGCGGTCTGTGCCTTTTTCTCAAATGAGGCGTACCAGTCGCTGAGATTCTTTGTATAGGCCTTTTCGACCTCAGCCATTTCTTCTTCGTTAAGCTGATCAAGTCCCAACTCCTTGGCTTTTCTGAGTATCAGCTTTTCGTTGGTCAGCATATCTATTATATTCTTTCTGTACGACTGAGCGTATGAGGCATAAGCGGAATTTGTTTCGTCAAGGCCGTAATTTGCTATGGTGAAGGAATATTCGGGATAGAAATCCTTGAATTTGACCTGATAATATTCCTTTTCTTCATCCGAAAGCGAGTCTGAGGTGGCCCATGCCACGAGGTCGTCGTCTTTTGCCGTCCAGATATTCTCAACACTTGTTGTGCCGCTGTCAGTACCTGATGTAAGAATGCTGTCGCTGCAGCCGGAGAACATCATTGTACAGGCGAGTATTGCGGCTATCGCCGCTGTTCTTTTCTTCATTTTTATTAGATCCTTCCTTAAAATGTGCAGTAGGATATTTGTGTAAATTGCATAACGTACTGCTGTGACTATATAAGTATATCACAAATTTTCAAAAAATCAAAACAAATTTTCGAAAAAGAGGGTGAATTTTTTGTGAAAATGTGTTATAATTATATCCGATATAATGAGATAGCTGTAAAATCTGATTTTATTGCTGTCTTTTCTGATTTTTCCGGAGGTAGATTTAAGTTGAAAAAGCTATCAAGATATATAAAATTACTGGCGCTTGCCTTGTCGGCGGTACTGACGCTCTGCGCCTGCTCGGGCGACGGTGCAAGCTCGGGTGAAAGCTCATCGGCGCCTGACTATTCGCTTGATACATCCGCCAAGGTCGGATATGTATATAATGAAGAAATATCAAGGGACAACATGACATATATGTTCGAGAAAAGCCGTAAGGATATTGAAACGGCGCTCGGTCTTGAAACCTGCTATGTTGACGGCGTTGCGGTGTCGCAGTTTGAAAATGCCGTAAAAGCGCTCAAAAATGAGGGCTGCAGTATTATAGTATCGGCATCGCACGTTTTTGCAAACTCGGCGCTCAGCTATGCCAAAAAAGATAAGGACGTATATATACTCAGCTACGGCGGCACGGCATCGCTCACGAACCTCACAACGTTCCGTCCGAAGCTGTATCAGCCTGCGTTCATCTGCGGAACGGTAGCGGCGTGGAATTCTTCATCGCACAAGATAGGAATAGTCGCAGACGATCTTATGTACTGCTCAAACGGCGTTATAAACGCATTTATCCTCGGCATACAGCAGATATACAAGGAACGTGAAACGGATGTCGAAATAATCTATGCGGAAACCAAAGCGCAGACGGAAACTGCGGTAAATACGCTTGAGGGCAAGGGCTGTGATGTTATATTCTCGTATCAGTCGAATGATTACTGTATGTACTACTGTGATTCGATCGGAATGAGGTCGATAGGATTTACAAACGATATGGCTTATTCGGCTCCGAAATACGGGCTTGTAGGGTATTATCTCAACTGGGCTACGTTTATCACGGACACGGTGAGAACCTGCATAAACGATAACTTTATGGCGGAGGTTTATGTCGGGGGCTTCAGTGAAGCGTTTGTGAAGCTGACACCTTATTCTGCCGCCTGCAAGAAGGAAACGCTCACCATAGCGGATACTCTTTATGACTATGTAAAGAAAGGCAAGGCGAAGATATTCGAGGGCGAGATCCGTGACAAGGACGGCCTTGCAAGAGTGGGTGCGGGAGCAACGCTTGACGATATGCAGGTGCTGGCGATGGATTATCTTGTTTACGGGGTAACGTATATAGATAATATTATTGACCCTGTGCCGAATCCCACAACATCAGACCTTATAGTGAAGAAGGAATATGTTTCGTAAGGCGGAGGGCACTGTTACAGAAAGCCGATAAGGGCTGAGGCGGTGCGGATGCCGGGAGATTTTCATAAATTACGCCGATGAGATGATTGTCGGCGTTTTTTTGTGGGGTTCAGGCTTAATAGGGCGGCAGATATATTTTTAGGAGCGAAAAGCTCCCTTATGCAAAAACGCATAAGGGAGCTTTTTTTGTTTTGCTTATTCGCCGTTGTAAAGCTCGTAGTAGGTCAGGGCATCTTTCATAAAATGCTCGGTCACATTGAAGTAATCGGCTAATTGCCAAAGCTCTGTAAGGCCGCTTCTGATCGCTTTTATAAGCGTTCTCCTGGTGAACGTGTGGGTCACAGCCCACGCTGTAGCACGGCGCTCGCATCTGCCACGAGGGATGACGGGGCAGGTTGCGTCATAGAAGGCACCGGTCATGCAGTGTCCGAGCTCGTGAACGGTTTTTTCTTTTCGGTCGGCTATACTTTTCACTTTATGAGGGTCTATGGCTATAATGCACATACCGTCGGTGCATTGGCTCATAGCGCCCTGTTTGCCCTTCATACGCATATCTACAATAAGTATATCGTTATCCTGTGCGGTTTTTATAAGCTGTTCCAATTATCATTGCCCTCCCTTCAGAGCATTGCATCGGTTTACTTCTTTCCGTCCTTTTCTTTGCTGCGGCGAAGCTCAAGCTGGAGCATAGCAAGACGTTTTACATCGTCGAGTACATCATCGTCTATTTCGGTTTCACCGAAAAGTGCGAATTTAAGGCGGGGGTCGGATACTCTTGCGGTATCGCCGCTCATAAGAAGCGTGTCTGTGTCTGTACCGAAATATTCGGCTATTTTCAATAACGTGGCGAACGGCGGCTCACGCTTTCCTGTTTCGTAAAGGCTGTACGCCTGCTTGGTTACGCCGAGATATTCGGCTACCTGCGCCTGTGACGCACCCTTTGCTTTACGAAGCTGTTTTATCCTTTCGGAAAATGCGCCTGAAACTGTGCCGGAGTTTGTGCTCATTTAAGGTTCATCCTTTCATATTGACGTTCTGTTGTCTGAGATAATTATAACAACATTGTGTTGAATTGTCAATAAAAGAAACAAAGTGTTGTCAAAGATTGTTGCAGTTCAACGAAAATGAAGAATTTATGCTACAAACAGTTGACAAATGACCTTGCGTGTGCTATTATTATGACAACGGAAAGTTGCAACGGCTTTCACGGTTATCATTTTTGACACGCATGATAATTCCTTTAAAGGCTATTATAGCGTATATTGTGTACTAAAAAACGTACACGATTTCGAAAATGAAGAAAAAATCAGAAAAACGGAGGGGATATATGTACAGATGCTTAAGATGCGGAGGAACGTATGACAGCAATGAGTTGACACGGACGCTTCAGTACCGTGGAGAATATCAGGGAACGGCTGCGTACGAAACCGAGAGGAGCTGTCCTGCTTGCGGGTACGATGTAGAGTATTGCGGAGAGTGGAGCGACGACGGGTACGATTATGACGAAGTGTTATAATCAAGGCGAAAAACGGGTCGGGAAGGGGGTGAATATACACGGAAAGAAGAAGGGGCATAGAAATCACGCAGGAAATTCTTGATAAAATCAGCCACTGTATCGAGCTTGGGTACAGCGATGTGCAGACGGCGGAATTGCTCGGCATACATCGCACTACGCTCAGGAACTGGAAGCTGACGCACGATGAAATAAGGAGATTGTATCAAAGTGACGGACAAGACGGTGACGAGGAGAGAAAAAAGCAGGTCGAGGAGGCATTGCTGAAGCGTGCGATAGGATACACGCAGACGGAAATCACAAGGCAGGTCGGAAAGGACGGTAAGCTGGGCGTTGTCAAAACGGTTGAAAAGCAGGTGATGCCAAGCACAACGGCACAGATTTTCTGGCTGAAGAACAGATGCGGTTATGAGTGGGACGGCGGCGTGGTTGACGATGAGGAAAACGAAGGAGGAGTTGTGGTGATACCTGAGGCGAGAACGGAGAATGAGGGTGAGTTTTGATGAGGGGCGAGGGTGAACTGGAGAGCGGTTATATGGCGAGGGTGGTGGTGATAGTGCTTTTTGTAGGATAGCACTTCTCGGGTTCGCTATTCCATTTAATAACGTTGCTGCTATTCACGCGGGAGACAACCAAAGGGACTAGGGTGAGGGACTTGCCGCCCCTAACCCTATCCCTTAGGTTTTCTCCCTCGTGGCTCCCTCTTTCCTTACCCACACCCGTACCCCGCTGGGGTGTTGGCTAAACTCGGAAAACTACCTGAACATTGTATATCCTGTCGATGCAGGGACGCTTAACGCTACACGTCCGCATATTAGTACATATATCTCAGGTTAGTGGCGTTTTTTTGAAGAGCCAATGTTAGAGCAGTTGCACTGATAAGGTCACGAAAATATTAATGCCTTGTCGGTACGGAAAGTGTTAGCGGCGGTGTTGGTGTGAAGATCCCTCAATAGTTGGTTGAGCTTTTCTCGGCAACAGAAGCTCACCTTTGACAAGGAAGGCGAGAATATAGTGCGGGGCGAGGGATAGTGCGGAAAATCTCATTGATGGTGGGGATGGGGAGCAATCCCCACCGTCTTGACGGCAGAGAGACTTAGTAATTATAGAAGTCGGATATATCGCATAAAAACGCTGAAAAATTTAGGCTTGTGCCTTGCCGTCAAGCCACCTCCCCTTTTTCGAGGGGAGGCAAGAGTGTTGGTGGTTTTCGAGGGATAGTGCGGATGCGAAACAGGCAGAGCGTTCATTAAAAGGCAAGGGTGGTGGTGCGGGGGGGGAGGGATAGTGCAGAAAATCTCATTGATGGTGGGGATGGGGAGCAATCCCCACCGTCTTGACGGCAGAGAGACTTAGTAATTATAGAAGTCGGATATATCGCATAAAAACGCTGTAAAATTTAGGCTTGTGCCTTGCCGTCAAGCCACCTTCCCTTTTTCGAGGGGAGGCAAGGGTGGTGGTGTAAAGCAAGGGATAGTGCGGTTTTGGAAGGGTTGGGGCGAGGCGAAAGGATGGTGGTGTGGCAATCCCTCCGGTAGTCGCCCGAATTCTTTCGGGCGACAGCACCTCACCTTTGACAAGGGAGGCAAGAGTGTTGGTGTGAGGCGAGGGATAGTGCGGTTTTGGATGGGTTGGGGCGGGGTGAGCGGTGGATGTGATTTTTAGAGGGTTGTGGTGATGGCGGTGGATTTATATTAAAGCGGGAGGTGTTGGTGAGATGAAAGATAACGATGTAAAAGGCGGAAGGAGGGTGGTATGGTCGCCGCAGGAAAGGCAGGCGGAGTTTATGCAAAGGGGAGAGTATGAGGCTTTGTACGGGGGTGCTGCCGGCGGAGGTAAGTCCGACGCACTTTTAGCGGAGGCACTCAGGCAGGCGGATAAGGCTTGCTACAGGGGGATAATTTTCAGAAAAACGTATCCGCAGCTGACGGAGCTTGAGGACAGGTCGCAGACGCTTTATAAAGGTGCATATCCTGCGGCGAGGTACAACAAGACCAAGCACTGCTGGAGCTTTCCATCCGGGGCGAAAATCTATTTCGGGGCGATGCAGCATAAGAAAGACAGGCTTAACTATCAGGGCAAGCATTATGACTTTGTGGGGTTCGATGAACTGACGCAGTTTTCCTTTGATGAATACAGCTATATGTTTTCAAGAAACAGGCCGGGCGGAAAAGGTACGAGGGTGTATATCAGAGCTACGGCGAACCCGGGCGGTCCGGGCCATTCGTGGGTAAAGCAAAGGTTTATAACGGCAGGTGAGCCGATGAAACCTATAATAGAAGAACATAAGGTGAAAAAGCCCGACGGGGCGGAGATAATCATAAGAAAATCGAGAGTGTTCATCCCGGCGAGCGTATTTGACAATAAGGAACTGCTGCGAAACGACCCGGAATATCTTGCGAGCCTGTCTATGCTTCCGACCGCCGAGAGAAAGGCGCTTCTGTACGGGGACTGGAACAGCTTTACGGGGCAGGTTTTCACCGAATGGAGAGATGACCCGGAGCATTATTGCGACAGAAGATGGACGCACGTCATAGCACCGTTTGAGATACCTCGATACTGGGAGATAGTGAGGGGATTTGATTTCGGGTATACAAGACCGTTTTCGGTAGGGTGGTATGCGGTGGATACTAAAGGGTGCATCTACAGAATAAGGGAATACTACGGCTGTACGGATAAGGCAAATGAGGGCATAAGGCTTGAACCGTCGGTAATTGCCGAGAATATCAGAAAAATAGAGCGTGACGATCCGAATATAAGAGGGAGAAATGTGTACGGGGTCGCAGACCCTTCAATATTCGATAAAAGCCGTGGAGAGAGCGTCGCCGACCTTATGGCACGGTCGCCTAACTTTATAATATGGTCGCCGGGGGATAACGCAAGAATATCGGGTAAGATGCAGTACCACAATAGGCTGGCGTTCAACAGTGACGGGGAGGCGATGTTCTATTGCTTCAACACCTGCAGAGAGTTTATCAGGACTATTCCTGCGCTTATGTATGACGAAAAGAACGTGGAGGATATTGACACAACGATGGAGGATCATATTTATGACGAATGCAGGTATGTCCTTATGGAGCATCCTATCGCCGCACCGGTAAAGCGTGGTGAGATCCCTGCAGGCGACGATCCTCTCGAACAGAGAAAGCCCGAAAGAGCAGAATCGTTCTATATGATGTGATTATGAAAGGAGAAATATGAAGAAAATCGGTAAGGAGCAGGTGCGTAAGGCAAGGCAGACGCTCGCAAAATATAAGGAGGGTAAGGCGGTACTCGACAAGAGGATCGTGTCAAACGAGCAGTGGTGGAAATTAAGACACTGGGGCGAAATTGGCTATGACAAGGACGATACAAGGCCTATGCCGGCATCGGCGTGGCTGTTCAACTCGTTGGCAAATAAGCACGCAGACGCTATGGACAATATACCTGAGCCTGCGGTGCTTCCGAGAGAAAAAAGCGACGAGGAGGTCGCAAAGCAGTTATCGCTTATACTTCCTGCGATACTTGAGCGCTGTGGCTATGAAAAGCTGTACAGCGACGGCTGGTGGTACAAGCTCAAGAACGGCAGTATGTGTACGGCTGTTGTATGGGACCCTGACGCTGACGGCGGTATGGGAGATATAGCGATAAGAAACGCAGACATTCTGAATCTGTTCTGGGAGCCGGGTATAAAGGATATTGAGGAGAGCGCAAACCTTTTCTATGTGACGCTTGTTGACCGTGAACGGCTGAATCAGATGTACCCGGAGCTTTGCACGGAAGATACCGAAAGCGTTGCGGGCAGTACCGAAAACGTGGAAAAGTACAAAACGGAGGATAAGACGGACGACAGCGCAAAGGCCGAAGTCGTTGACTGGTACTACAAGAAAACGATAAACGGCAGAAAACAGCTCTGCTACTGTAAATTCTGCGGTGACAGGGTGATATATTCGAGCGAGGACGATGAAAGCTGTGCCGACGGATTCTATAAACACAGCCGTTATCCCTTTGTTATGGATACGCTGTTTGTGCAGGAGGGAACGCCGTGCGGATTCGGCTACATAGATGTTATGCGTGACGCACAGATGTATATAGATAAGCTGTCGCAGGTCGTTCTTGAGCATACGGTGATGATGAGCAGAAAGAGATATTTTATCCGACAGAACAGTGCGGTGAACGAAGCCGAATTTGCCGACTTGAAAAACAGGTTTGTCCACGTTGCGGGAAATCTCGGCGATGAGGATATAAGGGAGATAAAGGCAGAGCCGCTGGACAGCTCGGTGATGAATGCGCTGAGCTTTAAAATAGACGAACTGAAGGAAACGAGCGGAAACAGGGATTTTTCTCAGGGGTCGGTTTCAAACGGTGTTACGGCGGCAAGCGCCATTGCGGCTTTACAGGAGGCAGGAAGCAAGCTGTCGAGGGATATGATAAAGGGAACGTATTTTGCGTTCCAGCAGGTGTGCTATCTGATAATAGAGCTGATAAGGCAGTTCTATGATACGCCGAGGAGCTTCAGGATAACCGGGGGATATGACGCTTTTGACAACTCTGCCATAAAGGAGCAGAGCAGGGAACTTTTCGGGGTACAGCTTGGGACAAAGAAGCCTGTCTTTGATATAGTATGCACGGCTTCGAAGAAATCGCCGTTTTCCAAAGCTTCGCAGAATGAACTTGCAAAGCAGCTTTTTCAGCTTGGATTTTTCAATCCGGAAACGGCGGTGCAGGCGCTGGGCTGTCTTGCGATGATGGACTTTGAGGGAAAAGAAGAAATTGAGCGTGTGATAAGGGATAACGCAGGAATGAACGAGGTGAAGATATGACAAGAGTAAGAATAGACAAGTCGGGTCTTGGCAGGGATATTTATATCACGGGGCACTGTGCGAACGAAAACAGCGGATCGACAGAGGCTACGCTTGTATGTGCGGCAATGACAACGCTTGCGCAGACGATAGCGCAGAATGTTTTTGACAGCGAGGACACGGGGGATACCGATATTATTGACGTTACGCTGAGAAGCGGTCAGGCGGTCATAAGCTATGTGACGGACGATGATGGGCTGAACACGGCGGTTGACGGGATATGCAAGGGGTTTGATATGCTGGAGGAAAACTATCCGGAATATGTATCCTGCTACAGAAGTGAGAGGTAAATATGGAAGCAACAGAGAATGTGCAGGCGACAGAAGGCGGTATAGAAAACGCTGAAACAAGCGAAGAAGTAAAGGTGCAAAAGAGTGAAGGTAGCCTACCCGAAAACAATAAACCGGATAAAGCTGAGGGTGCGCAAAACGAGGATAAGGCGGAGCTTTTCAGGCAGGCGGTGCTTAAGTCAAAGCGTGAGAGAGCGGCAAGGGCAGAACGGATATTGAGCCTTGTGGCACAGTTTTGCGGAGCGGATAAATGCGACTATGACGGAATAGAAAATGCGGTATCCGAGAGGAACTTCGAGCGGTGCAGAAGAAACGATATGGAGTACAGGCTTGAGCGGTGGCAAAAGGAAAGCGAGAAGGTAAAGCAGACATATCCTCAGTTTGACCTTGCAAAAGAAATGAGCGACAGAAGATTCTTTTCACTGTGCTATAAGGGCGTGGGACTTGAGGAGGCTTATCTTATCGTGCATAAGGACGAACTTTTTACCGCCGCAATGGAATATGCGGCATCTGAACTTATGAGAAGCGGTGCGTTCTGTAAAAGCGGCAGAATGAAGGAGGGTGCGCTGTCGCCTGCGGGTGAGGCTACGAAAAGCGAGAAAAGCCTGTCGAAAAATGAGCGGAAGGAGCTTATCAGACGGACGGAGAGAGGGGAAAGAGTGGTGCTTTGACAGTTTATGAATGATAAGGAAGGGGGTGAGATATGAATACTGCAATGGGAGGGCAGGCGGGAATAAAAAAACTCAGCCGCACGGGGAAAAGTTTTGCGGCAGAAACGATAAGAAAAACGATAAGAAAATAGAAAGATGACGGTATCATCCGTCGGGAAAGGAAATCTATATGAAGAAAAGAGAAGTTAAATTAAATCTGTTCGATGTACAGACAACAGGACAGGCAAGTCTGTCCGCCGAGATGAAAACGTTCTATGAGAACACGCTGATAGATATGGCGGAGCCTAAGCTGGTGCATGACCGCTTTGCAGACAAGTATCCGATACCCAAGAATAACGGCAAGACGATAGAACTGAGAAAGTACAGCTCGCTTGCAAAGGCGACAACGCCGCTTGTCGAGGGCGTTACACCTGCGGGAAATATGCTGTCGGTAACAGCTAAGACGGCAACGGTGAACCAGTACGGCGACTATATCAAGCTGTCGGATATGCTGGAGCTTACCGCAATCGACAACAATGTAGTGCAGTCAACAAAGCTGCTCGGCAGTCAGTCGGGAAGAACGCTTGACACGATAACAAGAGAGATAGTGAACGCAGGAACGAATGTTATCTATGCCTGCGATAAAGACGGCAAAGAGGTGCTGTCAAGAGATGAACTGAGCAAGGACTGCGTTTTATCGGTGGATACGGTATTCCGTGCCGCCGCACAGCTTGAGAGCATGAATGCAGACGGAATAGACGGGGAGAGCTATGTTGCGATAATACACCCTTATGCCGCCTATGACCTTATGAGAAGTGCAGAGTGGGTCGATGTGCATAAGTATGCCGATCCTGAAAGCATATTCAAGGGGGAGATAGGCTCACTCGGAAATGTGAGATTTGTAAAAAGCACGGAGGCGAAGATATTTGCCGATGAAAGCTGTCCGCAGTTCTATCAGCTGACCTCGGATGCAAATTTCCTTGAGGGAAAGGACTATTATACGAAGTCGGGCGACAGCTATCAGAAGGCAAGTGTTACGGCGGGCGGTCAGGTCACAGCCTCGACATATTACGAGAAGAAGGCACTTGCGGTGTTCTCTACTCTGGTTATAGGAGCGCACGCTTATGCGGTGACGGACGTTGCCGGCGGCGGTCTTCAGCACATAGTAAAGCAGCTCGGCTATGGTGATGATCCTCTGAACCAGAGAGCGAGCGTGGGCTGGAAGGCGGTACGCACAGCCGAGATACTTACGGACGAGTATATGGTGAGAATAGAGAGCTGTTCTCCTGTTTATTCGGAAAAGACGAGCGCAAATTAAAGTCGGTAAAGGAAAACCGGAATAAGCGGCACAAGGTCACTGCGGGGAATGGTGACAGCAACGGCAGTGCGGGAGGGTAAGGGGAATAATATAGCAAAGGAGAAATATATGAAAGAAAACTTAACTGAGCTTGTGGCGGTAAGGCTGTTCAAGGACAATGACAAGTACAGCTCGGATGTGTTTGTGTCGGTGAACTGCAACAATTATCTTATACGCAGAGGTGAAACGGTGATGGTGCCGTTGTTCATAAAAAAGGAACTGGACAGAGCGGAGCTTCAGAGAAAGAGAGCGGAGTACTACCGTGATGAAGGCTGGAAGCAGTCGCTGATAGTGCAGGAGGGCAAGTGATGACGGTAAAGGAAGTCATTGAAACGGTTGACGCACTGCGCCCGAACGAGATTGCCGCAGAGGACAAGAGAAGGTGGCTTTATGAGCTTGAAAGCAGGATATATGAGGATCTGTATGTTACGCACGAGCATGAGGGAATAGAGTTTACCGATATGGAAAAGATCACGGGCGACGGCACAACGGAGCTTTTCATAAAGGCTCCGCACGATGAGATATACATTCTTTATCTTTGCTCGCTGATAGATTTTTACCATGCGGAGTATGAGAGATATGCCAATGACAACGCTCTGTTTGAGGCTCTGTATGAAAGCTGCTGCCGTTTCTGGAACAGCAGGCATATTTCGTGCGTGAGAACCGAGATCACGGGATAGGAGGAAGAACTTGGCGGTAAGAGAAATAACGGGTGGTACGGAAAGTGCCGTAAAGTTCGGCGGTATCGATCGCTCGAACGGTACGCCGCTTGGATACTGGCAGGAGCTGTACGGTATGGATTTTACCGCTTTTCCTGCACTTAAAACGGTAAAGCCGTTTTCGTACAAGGAATTGGCTGACGGTATAACGGGGTATATCATAAAAAACGGAGAGATAGTATACACAAAGGCGGACGGGATATATATTTCGGGGGTGAAAACGGCGGTAAAACTCAGCGCAGGGGAAAAACAGCTTGTGTCGCTTGGAGCATACATACTGATAATGCCGGACGAGGTGCTTATAAATACCGCTGATACGCCTGCAAGCGTGCAGTATACGGCGAAGCCCTCGCTTTCAGGCACGCTGTTCGAATATAACCAGAACCAGACACGGCCTACGGTTTCTATATATAAGCTGTTGTATCTTGATGTGCCTGAGGACAGCGAGGCTCTGTCAAACTACAGCGTTGGCGATATGGTCAGGATAGATTATGAATACGGCGGAAAGAAACAGTACCTGTCTGTAGTGATAAGCTCGGTGGGAAAGGAAAGCTACAGTATGGACGGGTGTGTGTCGATAAACTTCGACACGAGTGCATACAGCGATACCTATTATTTTTATACGGAAAAGCGGAAGATGGACAAATTCAGAGTGCCTAGTATAAAGAATGCGGTCTTAAGCTGTCCGATACCGAAGATGGATTTTATAACAGAGCATAACAACAGGCTGTGGGGGTGTTCGTCGGCAAATCGTGAAATATACTGTTCAAAGCTCGGAAGTGCTACGGAGTGGGGAAGCTATGACGGCATCTCAACTGACGCATGGTCGGCAACGGTAGGCTCTGACGGGGATTTCACCGGAGTATGCGTGTACGGGGGAGGCGTACTGTTTTTTAAAGAAAATGTCGTCCATATTGTCTACGGCACAAGAGCGTCAAACTTCACACTAAGCACTGTAAAGCTGAGAGGCGTTCAGAAGGGTAGTGACGGCTCACTGTGCATATCGGACGGACTGCTGTATTATAAGGCACCTGAGGGGATATTCAGCTTTAACGGCTCTGCATCGGTGAGAATTGACGCAAAGCTGGGTGATGATATTACCGAAACGGCGGTGATGACGGCAAACGGAAGATATGTTGTTATGTGTGCGGCTGACAAAACGGTGTATTATTATGACAAGCGCTACTCGGCGTGGTATACAAGGCGGCTTGCGGATGTAATCTCGGCGCACGAGATAAACGGCAGGCTGTATGCCGTTACCCGTGATAGCAATAAAAAGATGAGGCTTGTAATGCTTGTCGGAAACGACAGCAGCTATACGGACAGTGACAGGAGTGAATTTTCTGCGGTCAGCGGCGAGCTTGGCAGGGGAAGCATATTCAGAATATATAAAAAGCTGAGAATGTCGCTGTATCACAAAAAACAGGAGGGCGAAACGCTTGAGCTGTCGGCATATATAAGCGCTGACGGCGGAGAATGGAGGAAGGTATATGAGCTTAGGGGTGAAAAGGGGAATGGCGAAGAAATAGCTGTTGCTCCTGTAATACCGCTCAGATGCAGAAAGATAAAAATAAAGATATGCGGCAAAGTAAGCGGTGACGCTTATGTGGCGCTGTACGGCATATATCTTGACAGTGAAAAGGGAAGTGAGATAAGTGGATAATCTGAATATGAGCTTTGCTCCCGATAAATCGGCGGAGGACAAGGGGCGGATAAATGCGGTTGAGGATTATCTGTCGCTCCTTACCGAAAGGATAAAATTCTGTTTTAACGGCATAGATGAGAATATTGCACAGAAATCGGACGGCAAAGAGGAAAAACAGCTTATTTACAGTACGATTGCAGATGAAGTGGGACAGCTCACCGCTACCGGCGCCGGCTGTGAGATATTCAACGACTATGAAAATAATATCGCAAGCTCGCTTTACGCTCACGCCGAAGGAAGCGGCACGAAGGCAACAGCACCAAGCACACACGCAGAAGGCAACGGTACTGTCGCAAGCAACTCATATGCACACGCTGAAGGAAAAGAAACAACTGCTTCAGGTCAGAGTTCACACGCTGAGGGGGAAAACACCACAGCGAGCGGTTTTTGCAGCCATGCAGAAGGGAATGGCACTGTTGCAAGCGGCGGATACAGCCACGCAGAAGGGAGCGGCACAGCGGCAAGCGGTTGGTACAGCCACGCAGGCGGTATTCACAGCGAAGCAAAAGCGGAAGCATCCTTCGCTCACGGCGAGTATGCGGTATCCGATTGTAGGGGCGGTGCGGCTTTCGGCATCGGCAACAAAACCAAAGACGCACTTTTTGTTGTCGGAAACGGCTCGCCTCAGGGAAGTTACGAAAGTGATGCACTTGTGCTTGATAACGCAGGAAATCTGTGGGTGGCAGGCAGTATAAAGTGCGGCGGTGACAGCGGAGGTTATACCTTGCCGCCTGCGACAGCCGACACGCTCGGCGGCGTGATGATAGGGGAGAATATTAATGTATCGGACAGCGGTACAATATCGGTTGACCTGTCGGAGTATCTGAAATCAGACTCAATATCGGACTGGGCGAAGGCTGAAAATAAGCCTGCGTATACGGCGCAGGAAGTCGGGGCGGCAACAGCGGCAGATATTACTGCGGCGGTGAATGCTGTCTGGATCGGCGGAAGAAATCTGCTGTATGACAGCACCGGAAATCTTAAAAAAGGCTGGAACGCAAACGTCACAATTACCGAAAACGGCGGATTATCCGGCAACAGCCTTACAATATCAAGAACCGGGTATTCGGGCAACGCAAGATATTTCGGCGTGAGCAAAAGATGGTTTCTGACGGATTTCAAGGTTGGCACAAGCTACACTCTGTCGGCGTGGATAAAGGTCAGAAGCGATGTCGAGCTTGACGCAAGCGGCTATGTAATGGCGAGATTCCGTTCCGCTGATAATACGAAGCTGCACATTTTACCGCTTACCGTCAACAGCAAAACCAAAAAGGACGAGTGGCTCTATTACGAAAAGACTTGGACGATAGACGACAGCGACATAGCGAAGCTCGAATGCGTGGCACTTGCGCTTGATAAAAACGGCATGATAGAGGTTTGTGATATAAAGCTTGAGAAAGGCACTAAGGCTACGGACTGGTCGCCTGCGGTCGAGGAAGATACAGAGCGTATCGCAAGCCTTGAAGCAAGAGTTGCGGCGCTTGAGGCTATGGCGGTATCGGGAGGTGAGGTATAATGTTGGATTTTGGCAGATGGATAGTCGAGGTTGCGGTGAACGGCGTTAAGAGCGGCAGCTTTGACAGGGCTTGGGCGGCTATGCAGCTTGGCAATCATTACAGCCGTGACAGAATCACGGCAGAGGATATTGCGAGGTTTGATGAGGAGATGAATAGGTTTGAGGCAGAGATGAACGAGGCGGATAATACGGAAATTTATGAGGAGGTCATATGAGCGAAAAACAGAAAAACAAGGATAAGGACAGCGCTCCGGTATATAAGAGCGGATACGGCGACGCACTGAAAAACAATCTTGCAAAGGTTATGGAAAAGAAGAATTTCAGCTATGACGCAGATAAGGACAAGCTGTTCTCACAGTATAAGAACAGCTATGAAAAGTCGGGCAAAACGGCTATGCGTGATACGATGGGAAATGCGGCATCGCTTACGGGCGGATATGGCAACAGCTATGCGGTTACGGCGGGTCAGCAGGCGTACAACAGCTATATGTCCAAGCTCAGCGATAAGATCCCCGAACTTGAACAGAGAGCGTATGAACGCTACAAGGATGATGAGGAAAGTGCGTATAAACGGCTTAATACGCTTATAGGGCTTGAGAAATCGGACTACGGAAGATACCGTGACAGTGTTGACGATTATAACACAAACAGGAATTTTGAATATAATAAAAGTAAGGACGCTCTGGCACAGCGTAATTTGCAGACACAGTTTGAACGGGATAATTACGAGAACGACAGGGATTATAACCGCAGGGTATATGAAAATGACAGGGATTATAACCGTAAGGTGAACGAAAACGACAGGGATTATGCTCAGAAGGTGTATGACAGCGACCGCAATTATCAGATAAAACTGAACAGCTCGCTGAAAGACGCTGTGGAGAATGAGGAAACCGACAGTACGAAATTTTCGCCGGTTGACGCTTATGATTTTATCAGCAAGTACGGGGATAAAATCTATACGGACGAGGAATATATCGAGGCACTTTATCAGCTTTACGGTGATAAGGAGGGCTTCTTTGACTGGGTGGAGCAGATGGAGATACCCGGTGACACAAAGGGTACAACGTATCTTGAGCTGTTGTATGATATACATCCGGAGATCAGGCCGTCAACGTTTAAGAAAATGGGTATGCCTGATGACGAGCTTATAAGAAAAACCGCAACAGGCGGCGGAGCTACACCTCCTCATTCCCAGAGCTTCTGGTGGTTAAATCAGGGGATGACCAAAAAGTAAAAAAGTCAAAGCAAAGGAGGGGAAATATGAGCAGGATACAGATTATTATTGACAGCATAGCAGGTGCTGTCGGAGCGGTGCTGGGATTTATGTACGGAGAGGTAAACGGTTTGTTCCGTGCGCTTATCGCTTTTATGATCCTGGACTATGTGAGCGGTGTGCTTGTGGCGATTGCACAGAAGAAGCTGTCAAGTGCGGTAGGCTTTAAGGGGATAGCGAAAAAGCTGCTGATACTTGTGTTCCTGTCGGTAGGTCATATCGCAGACACCTATGTGCTTGGCGGTGTGCCTGTCGCTATGACGGCGGTAATGCTTTTCTATATTGCTAACGAGGGAATCAGCATTGTCGAAAACGCATCGGCGCTGGGTCTGCCGGTGCCGCAGAAAATAAAGAACGTATTAAGGCAGATAAAGAGTAAAAGCGGGGAGGACGACAGTGAGAACAAAAGGCATTGATATAAGCAGGGCACAGGAGAAGTTTGACTTTACGGCGGCTGTGTCGGCAGGCGTTAAGTTTGTTATTATCCGTGCCGGGATAGGCAGGGACGAGGACACTTATTTCAGGCACAATGTCGAGCAGTGCAGGAAACTGGGAATAGACTTCGGCTGTTACTGGTATGTTACGGCGACTGACAGCGAGGAGCTTGACAGGCAGATAAATGCGTGCGTCAAGGCGATGGGTGACGAAAAGCCGTCATATCCCGTGTTCTGCGACATGGAGGAACAGCGTCAGATCGACAACCTCACAAGCAAGGAAAGAACCGATATGGCGCTTGAGTTCTGCGACAGGCTGAACAAGGCAGGGCTTCCCTCGGGAGTGTATGCAAATCCTGCGTGGCTTGAAAGCTACTATCAGAAGGAACGTATTGTAGAAAAGCGTGATATATGGCTTGCGCACTGGACAGAAAGCCCGGATTATGCAAGCAGATACGATTACGGGCAGAAAATGTGGCAGTGGGGCATTGACAGTATCGCTGGCAAGGACGTTGACGGGGATATTTGCTTTGTTGATTATCCTGCGATAACGGCGAAGTGGTACAGGGAAAATTGCGGCGATATGCCCGATAAGCCGAAAAAGCCCGAAAAGCCCGTGAATCCGTTTAAAAAGGGCGACAGCGTAAGGGTTAAGCGTGGTGCGAGGTTTACAAACGGGGTTGAGCCGTATTCGTATGTGTATGATACGGTCTATACTGTTCAGCAGGTGTCGGCAAGCGGTAAGGAAACGCTTATAGGCATAGCGGGCGTGCCTACCGGCTGGCTGTATACAGAGGATCTGTACAAGGCGGAAAGTGACGAGAAAACGCAGAAATTCGCTGTAGGCGATAAGGTCAAGGTGAATTACGGCGCTAAGACGTATAACGGCGGCTCGCTTGCACTGTTTGTGTATACTAATGTGTACGAGGTAATGCAGGCAGGCTCCGGTGACAGAGAGGACTATATCGTTATAGGTCAGGGCGGACAGGTCACTGCGGCGGTAAGAGCGGAGGATCTTACGAAAATTTAGCATAAAAATAACGCACAGGCGAACAGCCTGTGCGTTTGTGCTTTTAAAAAGTGCTATTATGCTTATCTGTAGGTCGTGAATTCCTGTACCCAGTAATACTTATAAGCATCGTTATATGTGCCGAATGCTACGGCGAGATTTTCAAAATCGGGATTGAGTATATTTTCACGGTGTCCCTTGGTGGAAGCCATCCAGCTGTCGACTACTCTCTGTGCGGTGGGCTGACCTGAGCCGAGATTTTCTCCGACGGCGCAGAACTTATACCATAACTCATCATCGCTGTAGCCGTATATGGTCTTGAAGTTTGAGCCGTCCGGCCGCAGATGGCTGAAATTCTGTTTAATTTCACTGCAACGTGCCTTTGCCGCCTTGTATGCGTTTGTATCCCACTTATAAGGCTTAAGTCCGTAGGAAACACGGATCTCGTTTACGATACGGAAAACCTCCGCCTCTTCTGCGGTGCAGTTTACGGGGGTGTCGGTTATAGTCGATGTGGGGGTTGTGTTGTCCTGCACGGTGGGCTTTGCTGTTGCGGGAACGGTAGCTATGGTAGTTTCAGCAGGCTTGCTTTCGGAAAGATAGTCGCTGTGGATATATGTGCCGTCATCGAGCTTATAGTAGCCGGTGTCTGTCAGTGCGGTAACCTTTACCGCATCTCCGTAATATTTATAGGAAACGACCTCTGAGCCTTGTAAGCCCTCTTTTCTTGCGGAACAGCTTGAAATGTTTATGTACATTGTGCCGCTGCACTTCTTTTCTGTCCATGCAGGCTTTGGTGCGGCGGTTGTCGCAGGTGTTGTAGCTTTGGTTGTCGCCGCTGTGGTCTGAGTGGTCTTTGCTGTTGTGGTTGCCGATGTTGCCTTGGCAGTTGTGGTTGCCGATGTTGTTGCTGATGTTGCAACGGTGGTTTCCTGTGCCTCGTTATGCTTGTTGGCTTTGGTGGGAACCTTTTGTTCCTCGACAGGCGCAGTAGTGGAATATGATGACTCTGAACCGTTGTTGTAGCTGATACCCTCGTCATCGGCTTTGACTCCGAACCATGAGTAACGGCTTGACAGAACACAAAGAGCAACTACGGCGATAAAACCGCATGACGCACAGCCGATTTTCAGAAAATTGCCGTGTGACTTCTTTTTTCTGTCGTATGTCTGAATCCCGCTTTCCGGATTTTCGGTTTTATTTTCTTCGTTCATGTTCATGGGTATCACCTGCCTTTTGTCTGAACTTAACGGTAAGCATAATTTCACATCTATATTTTAGCACAAATGCGTTGAGCGTGTCAACAGATACTTAAATTGCCGGAAAATATTTGTAAGGGTTGCACAAATTAACGTGTGGCGTTTATGTAAAATCACAAGAAAATAAGTCTGTTAAAAATACACTGTTACAAAAGCGAAAGTAGATGTATTTTTGTGCAAAAGGTCGAAATGGTTACAAAACGGTAACAAAATAGTTACAAATTGTTGCGGGTTTGTAATCTTTTATGTTATAATGGCGGTGACGGAAAAGATTTGCTGTCTTTCATGACGGAAGGAAAAGCAACCTTAAAGGTGTGGAGCGGGCGTTATGCCCGTTCCTGCTTTTAACGGAAAAAGCGTTGATTTATCACCTGTCGTTCACAACGGTGGGTTATTATATATATTGATTGTTTGGGGCGTATGCCCGTTTGATTTGGTTTATACGGAAAAGGATTGATAATGGGAAAACTGATGATACCCGATTATCGTGACGATATTGAGGAAACTATACTTCCTGACTGCGACAGTGAAAAGGAAGTGCAGGAGGCTGATGTAAAGCCTGCGGTTGCCGATACGTCGGAGAATCGGAATGAAGAAAGCAACGAAGAAAAAGACAAAGGCAAAAACGGCATTTCGGCTGTTGTCGACAGGGCCTTTGATTTTCTGGTTATGGCGGGGCAGTATTTCTGCCATATCATAGCCGATGTATTTTCAAAGCCTGCGGTATATTTGGCTTATGCCGCCGTGTTTATATGGAAGCATACGGCGCTTTTCAGGGACGCAGTAAAGAGGACGTTCTGCGAAATTGGCAGCTTCTTCTTTGCGCCTTTGTTAAAGTCAAAGCGTGTGCTTCAGCGTACAAACAGGCAGATAAGGACCGCAAAGGAGCAGGGCGACAGCAAGAAGGCGGCAAAGCTGTACGGAAGTATAGCGAAGGACGCAGTATTCGGCAAGCAGGGTCTTGCGGTAACGCTGTTCAACTATGCCGCACCGATCATCGCAATAGTATTTCTTATGAGCGTTGTCGGATATGCGACGGGTACAGACTATGCGATAAAGCTGACGGTTGACGGAAAGTTTGTAGGATATGTCGAAAGCGAGCAGGTGTTCAATGACGCAGAGCGCATAATGCAGGAGCGTATCACATATATCGGCAACGAGAAGAAGATAAGCATGGAGCCGGGATATTCGCTCGAAATGCTCGGTGACCAGGAATATCTGACGAAATATCAGCTTGCAAACAAGCTGCTTGAGCTGAGCGATACTCCTATCGAGTATGCATACGGAATGTACATAGGCGGAAAGTTCTACGGTGCGCTTGTTGACAACACAGCGGTTGAGGCTGAACTTGAGAAGATACTTGACAGCTACCGCACAAACGCAAAGGACGAGGACGTTGCCTTTGAGAAGGATATAGAGTATGTTCCCGGTCTTTATCTGTCGGACAGTATTGTGTCGAGCGATGAGATCATCAAGCTGATAAATTCCAAAAAGGAAGAAGCGTCCTATTACACTGTGGTTGACGGCGACAGCCATTCGGTAATATGCTCAAAGCTCGGAATAAGCATGGAAGAACTTGAGGCGCTGAATCCCGGTATTATGGATGAGGACTATGTGCTGAGAGCCGGCGAAAAGCTGCTTAAAACGCAGGAGGTGCCTTTCCTGTCGGTAAGTATTTCAAGAACGGAAACATACAACGTTGAGGTTCCGTATGAAACGAAATATGAGGACGACGATACACGCTATGAGGGTGTTGAAACGGTTTACCAGGAGGGCGAGACCGGTACTAATAAAATTACCGCAAAGGTGTATTATGTAAACGGCGAAGAAGTCAAGCGTACCATAAAGAAAACCGAAAGAGTGAAAGAGCCTGTAACGGAGATTATCCTTCAGGGTACTTTGCCTCCGCAGTCATCGCACTATTCAGACGCTTCTGCAGACGCAGGCAAGAAGTATATATGGCCTGTTGACGGCGGTACATTCTGGGAGTGGGGCTGGTGGGACGGCGGTTATGCCGGACACAGAGGCGTTGATATAGGCGCACCTTACGGTACGGATGTATATGCCGGAGCAAGCGGTACTGTAATATTTGCCGGCTGGGACAACGGCGGACTCGGTAATGCCGTGATGATACTTCATCCCGACGGATACACAACGGTATATGCCCACAACAGTGAGATATTCGTCAGTGCAGGTCAGGAGGTAAACCAGGGCGACTGCATAGCCGCAGTAGGCGAAACCGGACTTGCGTACGGCTGTCATTGCCACTTTGAAGTAAGATACGGTTCGGAAAGACTGAACCCGAGATATTATCTCAGCGGTCTGCCGGATCCCGGATATTATTAATATGAAATTTAATGATAACAGGAAACAACCGCTGTGCTGAGGCATGGCGGTTGTGTTTTATTGCGAAACGGTCATAAATTTTCTTCTCATTTCATAGATTTACTGTAGAGTACCCGAAAGGAAAGGACGTGCAGTATGAACGAGCTTATGACAAGGGAAGAATTTTTAAGGGAACGAAATGCGGTGTATGAGCCTGACGCTGTGGCAGGCGGGGACGATGTTTGCAAGGAGCGGGATACGGATACGGCGGTTATGACGGAGGAGAATGTGAAGCTGAGTGCCGACGGTATAACCGTATCGGAAGTAGTGGTTAAAGGCAGGCACAACAGGCAGTATGCAGGGCTGATACTCTTTATAACGGCGGTTGCCGGGGCGGTTGTCGGGGCTGTGTTTTACGGGAAGGTGACGGTGACCGTGCCTGATGAGATGCTGAAGGGGTTTCTCGAAGGAAGGATACACGGCGGATTTTTCGGGAATGCCGCCGCTTCGTTCATAACGGCGCTGATATGGTGCATTGTGCCGTTTTTGGCAGGGCTTTGCGCTGTGGGGCAGCCTGTGGGTGCGCTTATACCGGCATTCAAGGGTATAGGCGTGGGAATGACGTTTGCAGCACTTGTGAATACATACGGGGCAAACGGGATACCGGCTTTTGCGGTGTTTGTTCTTCCGTCCGCATTTATAGGAACGATAATCTGCTGTTATCAGTGCCGTCTGTCCGTGTTATGCTCAAACAGCGTGCTGGCTGTGCTTAAGGGCAGGCGTGACGAGGTTCCGCACTATTATAAGATATATCTTGAGCGGTTTGCGGTATGCTGTATCGGGTGCTTTCTGCTGGGGATAGCGGACGCTGTTATAACTTTTTTGTTCCGCCCGATATTCGTTATATGAAACACTTGAAATTTTCGTTTCACGGGTGTATAATGTTAACAGTAAAAATTGCCTTTGGCATGAAAGAAGGATAACATTATGGAAAAAATGGAAGTATTACTGGAAACCTCCGCACGTCACATCCACGTTACGCAGGAGGCTCTCGAAACACTGTTCGGCAAGGGTCACGAGCTTACAAAGAAGAAGGATCTTTCTCAGCCCGGTCAGTTTGCCTGTGAGGAAAGAGTTACTATAACAGGCCCCAAGAGATCGCTTGCAAACGTATCTATTTTAGGCCCTGTTCGTCCTGCTACACAGGTTGAGCTTTCCGCTACGGACGCACGTTCTATCGGATGTCCTATATTCGTAAGAGAATCAGGCGATATTGCAGGCACACCCGGCTGTAAGATAACAGGTCCTGAGGGCGAGATCGAAATCAGCGAGGGCGTTATCGTTGCAAAGCGTCACATCCACCTTGTTCCCGAAACCGCTGAAAAGTGGGGCGTAAAGAACAAGGACGTTGTAAGCGTAAAGGTTGATTCTGACGGAAGAAAGGCAATTCTCGGCGATGTTGTTATCAGAGTAAGCGAGAATTTTGCAGACGCTATGCACATTGATACAGACGAATCAAACGCTGTAATGGCCGCTCCCGGCATGATGGTCGAGGTAATCAAGTAATACGGCGTTACATATGACGGTTTTATCTCCGTGGCTTTGGGCTGCGGAGATTTTTTTATGAATTAATGATAGCATAAAAAGGGAGAAAATGTTTTCTATAGAAGGTTCAGCTGTAACGGAAGGAACTTACACAATAGCTGAACTGATAAAAATCAGAACAAAGAATCAGTAAAGGAAGCAATGCTTCTGCAAGCTGTGAGAAACGCAAAAAGTAAATATTACGGAAAAAGTCAGGTGTAACGCTTGGCTTTTTCTTTTGTTTGTGGTAAAATATAAGTGGTAAGTCTAAACTAACTTATATTGAGGTGACGCAATTGGAGATATTTCTGATACTGATGATACCGCTTATGGGAACAACGCTCGGCTCGCTTATGGTGTTCCTTATGCGTGATAAGGTGAGAGCAGGGACGGAGAAATTACTGCTTGGGTTTGCATCGGGAGTTATGATAGCGGCTTCGGTGTGGTCGCTTCTGATACCGTCAATGGAAATGTCAGAGCAGGGCTACGGGAAAATGAACTGGGTGCCTGCTGTGGTCGGCTTTGCAGCGGGGATACTGTTCCTGCTTGGGATAGACAGCCTTGTGCCGCACCTGCATCTTGACAGCGATAAGCCCGAGGGAGTGCGCTCGGGGCTTTCAAAAACTACTATGATGCTTCTTGCAGTGACTATCCATAATGTGCCGGAGGGAATGGCTGTCGGTGCGGCTGTAGCCGGTTCAACCGGTACGGGCGGCGACAGTGTTACTCTTGCAAGCACATTTGCGCTGGCACTGGGTATCGCAATACAGAACTTCCCCGAAGGAGCGGTGGTTTCAATGCCGCTTAAAAGCGAGGGAATGAAAAAGGAAAAAGCGTTTGTGATGGGAGTGCTGTCGGGAGTTGTCGAGCCGATAGGTGCGGCGGTGATGATACTGCTCGCTTCATTCATCGCTCCGCTTTTGCCGTATATGCTGTCGTTTGCGGCAGGTGCTATGATGTATGTTGTGATAGAAGAACTTATACCTGAGGCGCAGGGCGGAGAGCATAGCAACATAGGAACGATAGGTGCGGCGGCAGGGTTTGTTGTTATGATGGTGCTTGATTGTACGTTGGGGTGAGAAGATGCCCGTCCGTTGAGGGCGGGCATCGGTTATAAACGGGTTATTTTCTTCCTATGATCTTCAGGTAAATTCCCGATGTTATTTTATAGGCGAAAATGTAGAACAGGGCAAATACGGCAAAGCATATCACGTTTGCGATAAGAAGAAGTGTGCTGTCGGCAAAGCCGAACATTTTAACTGCTTTAAGTATTATCGGAAAGGCGAATGTAAGGTGTATGCCTGCAAAGATAAGAGGAGCGAAGAACACGGTCAGCACCTGCGAGTTTATGCTTTTCTTTATTTCCTTTTCCGTCATTCCGACGCTTCTCATCGTTGCAAAGCGTTCTCTGTCCTCATAGCCCTCCGAAACCTGCTTATAGTAGATTATAAGCACGGTGGCAAAGATAAAGACAAGTCCTAAGAATATTCCGAGAAAGAGAAGTCCGCCGTAGGTCGCAATCATCACATCAAGGTTTTGGGTCCTGCTTTCGGCAAAGGGGAAGATATTCTCCATATTCCGTGAACTTTTTGCCAGAATATCCGTGAGGCTGTCACACAGGGCTTGCTTGTCGGCGTTGCTTCCGTCAATGTCAAAGCCGAAATAATGCTTTAACCACGATGCATTTTCGCCGTAAGCCTGACGGTTCAGCAGGAATATATCGTAAAGGGTGTTATTATCGGGGAGAATAACGAAAAATACGCTGTAAACCGTTTCGCCGTAGGAAATATTTTTCGGCATAGGAACAGCCCTTGACTTATATTTCTTGCCGTTTAATATTATTTCGCCGTCGGTGCTGTCGGAGCCTGCCGTCAGTATTTCGCCCTCGGAGAGCGTTTCATTCCTGTTGCTCGTTTTGTTGTAGTCTTCAAGCGTGATGAAGAAAAAATCCTTTATTTCAGATCGGCTTACATCTGCGGAATCTGTCGCAGGGGCTAAGTGGACGGTATTATCGGAAAAATAACCGCCGACTTCAAGATAATCATACGAAAGAGTGTTTACGGGGCTATGATCATTGCTTTTTGCCGTGTCAAGCGCTGTGCCGCACAGGTCGGAAATATTGCGTATCGTCTTATCTTCAAAGCTGTTGTAAGTGAGCGTTACCGAGATGTCACGGCTGCGGACAAATGTGCTTGTCTGAATCCCCGAAAAAAGACTTATCGTGGACGAAAGCATTACAAGCACCATAGTTGACAGTATGCAGACAGAAGCAAGTCCTGCGCCGTTTCTTTTCATACGGTATGTCATTCCGGAAACGGATACAAAGTGATTCGCTTTGTAGTAATATCTTTTGTTTTTCATCAGCAGTCGGCAAAGTGCGACAGAGCCGCTGACAAAGAGCATATAAGTGCCGATTATTACAAGAAGCACCGCAAGGAAGAAATTCCCGACAATTTCAATGCCCGATTGTGTTGTGACGGCGATATAATAAGCGATAGCAAGCAGTATCAAGCCGACTAAGGCGAATACGAAATTTGCCCGCGGCGGTTTTTCGCCCTGCTTTTCGCTGTGAAGCAGATTGATTGCACTTAGTCTGCCTATGCGGACAAAGGCACTCAGCAGAAGAATTATCGTTATGGCTGTGAATACTGCGGCGGTGATAGCTATTGCGCCTGCATCGACAGACAGATTACCGACAGGGTCAATGCCGAGAAGTCTGAACAGGCAAAGCTCCGCAAGACGTGACAGGAGTATTCCTGCGGCAAGTCCGCAAAGAAGCGATATGATAAGCGTGAAAAGGCTTTCGCAAAGGAGTATGCGTGCAATGTTGCGTTTGTTCATTCCGAGAATATTGTATAAGCCGAACTCTTTGCCTCGGTTTTTGATAAGCACAAAGTAGCTGTAGAAAAGAAAAATCAGGGAGAAAATACCGATTACGATTATTCCGAGCCAAAGACACCACTGTGCGTAAACGCCTCTGTTTGTGTTTGCGATGTTTTCGCTCCTTGCAAGGTATGCTGTAATGTACATCATCATCACCATTGCAACAAAGGTCAGGATATACGGCAGATAAAGCCGTTTGTTTTTCTTCATGCCGTTCACGGCAAGCTTCGGGTAGAACAGTGTTTTCATCTGCGGTCACCGCCTGCTACAAGCACCGTCAGCGTATCGTTTATTTTTGCATAGAATTCTTCCGTAGCGGAAACGCCTTTATATATCTGGTGGTAAACCTCGCCGTCCTTTATGAAAAGCACCCGTGAGGCACTGCTTGCCGCCTTTACCGAATGTGTTACCATAAGGATAGTCTGACCGTCACGGTTTATTTCACCGAACAGGTTGAGAAGCTCCTCCGACGCTTTTGAATCGAGTGCGCCTGTAGGCTCGTCCGCAAGCAGAATATCGGGGTTTGTTATAAGCGCACGGGCGACAGCGGTACGTTGCTTCTGACCGCCCGATATTTCATAAGGGTATCTGTCGAGCAGGTCGCTTATACCGAGTTTTGCGGCAAGAGGGAGAAGCCTTGAGTTCATCTCATCGTAGCTTTTGCCCATAAGCACGAGCGGCAGAAAAATATTGTCACGCACGGAGAATGTATCGAGCAGGTTGAAGTCCTGAAATACAAATCCGAGATGCTCACGTCTGAAAAGTGCAGAGTCGCTGTCCTTTATCTTTGTTATGTCAACTCCCGACAGCATTACAACACCTGCGGTCGCCTTGTCGAGCGTTGCGAGAATGTTGAGCAGGGTAGTCTTGCCTGAGCCGCTTTCGCCCATAATAGCGATATATTCGCCCTTTGCAGCAGAGAAGCTGACATTTCGCAGGGCGACATTCGGCTTTGCGCCGAGCCGCTGTGTGTAGACCTTTTTAAGTCCCGTTACTTCAAGTAAATTCATATTGTACCTCCTTTAAGCTATGACAATATTATAGCTGAAATAACGGAAGTGTGCCATTTATCCGTCTTACGATAAGAGCGTCCGTCTTACATTTTTGTAATATTGCGTTTACTCGTGTCTTATCTTGCTTTCCGTAAGGTCAAGCATAAAGACAGAGCCTTTTCCAAGCTCGGACACGGCGGTAAGAGTAATGCCGAGCATATCGGCAATACAGCGGCAAAGATAAAGCCCTATACCGCTTGCCTTCATATCATATCTGCCGTTAAGCCCTGTGTAGCCGTTGTCGAAAATTCTCGGCAGGTCGGCAGGGTCTATGCCTATTCCCGTGTCGGCAATGCAGAGTATCTTTCTGTCGGTGTCGGGCTTCATATAAATTGATACCGAGCCTTTAGCGGTGTATTTTATCGCATTTGAGAGCAGCTGTTCTATGATGAAGGACAGCCATTTTTCATCGGTGAGAACATCGGTGTCAAGCTCCTTGTAATCAAGACTCAGCTTCTTCCCTATAAACTGCGTGGAGAATTTACGAACCGACTTTTTTACTATATCGTCAAGGCTGTAATGCTTTATCACAAGGTCGTTGCCGGAGCTTTCAAGCCGAACATAGCACAGCGCCATATCGACATACTGCTCAATCTTCATAAGCTCGTCGGACAGCCTGCGGTTGCTTTCGCTGTCTTCCGACTGGAGCATAAGCCGCATTGCGGAGATAGGCGTTTTTATCTGATGTACCCACATAGTGTAATATTCGTTTGTCGCCTGCAGGCTGTTTGCGGATTTTTCCTTAAGGGAAATGCAGTAATCGCTTAGTGTCCGTATCAGCCTGCCGTAATCCTTGTCATCAGCCGACACCGCTTTCGGAAGATTGTCGGCACTCACGGTTATCTCGTTTGCAAGACGGGTGAGGATATTATGCTTTCTGTACGCCTTTATAAAAGTGACCAAACCGATAGCCGTAACAGCGGCAAGCGACAGCAAAAGCGCATACAGCACAGGCTCTGAGGGAAGGTCATAAAGCGACAGCACCACAGCGAAAATTACAGCCGCAATAATAATGCAGACAAGCGTTATTATGCAGCTCCTGATAAAGTCAAGAAAGAATTTCATACTATCATATACCCCATTCCGACCTTGGTTGCGATGTAGTTTTCAAGTCCTATGTTTTCGAGCTTTTTGCGAAGCCTGCTGACATTTACCGTAAGGGTGTTCTCGTCAATAAAGCAATCGGTTTCCCACAATCTCTGCATAAGCGTATCACGGGAAATTATCCTGCCTGCGTTTTCCATAAGAGTGCGGAGTATGCGAAGCTCGTTCTTTGTAAGCTCTGCCTTTTTGCCGCCGTTTGTAACAACCGCCGATGAAATATCAAGTATAACACTGCCGTGGGATATAAGGTCGCTGTTGCCCGAAAAGGAGTAGGCACGGCGAAGCACTGCGTTTATCTTTGCGGTCAGCACCGAGAGATCAAACGGCTTTGCTATAAAATCATCTCCGCCCATATTCATAGCCATAACTACGTTCATATTATCGGAGGCGGAGGAGAGGAAGATGACAGGTACTTTTGACAGCTTTCTTATCTCGCCGCACCAGTAGTAGCCGTCATAGAACGGTAGCTTTATATCAAGCAGTACAAGCTGAGGGTCGAAAGCGGCAAACTCCGCAGTGATATTGCGAAAATCCTTTGCACACTCTACTTTATGATCCCAGCCCTCAAGGTGCTTTTTCAGCGTCTGCGCTATCGTGGGGTCGTCTTCAATGATGAAAATTCTGTACATAGTCAAATTTCTGCCATTCTTATAATAAGTTCGTTGAACCGCTTGGAAAACACGGGAGGAATGTTATGGGCGGCTTTGTCCCATATCTCGTATCTGCAATTTTTATTCATAGCGGCAAGTCCTTTTACGCTGTCGTGTACTTCTGTCTGTTCCTTACTGCCTGCAAGGGCAATCATCGGGAAGTATGCGTTTTCAAAGCCGTTTATTGTTTCAAGCGTTATTCCGTTGTCAACGGAGCTTCTTACGGTTTCGATACGCACATTCTGCATCTGTGCGACAAATTCTTTTCTTTGCTCTTTGGGCAGTCCGTTCATAAATCCGATGAAACCGCATAATCGTTTGTTCTTGAATGACGCAAACTGCTTTTCGTTCATAGCCATGACCTTTGAGAGCATCGGCTCTTTCTTGATAAGCCACGGACTTACTATTATCGCAGAAGAAAAATACTGCGGATATTCCGCACACAGCTTAACGCTAAGCTGAGCGCCGAGCGAAAAGCCGACAAGCGTTACCTTTTTGCCGATTTCGGCTATGAAACTTGCAAGCTGTTTTACTGCTGTTTCGGTATCGAAAATCTCATCTGCGGCATCTCCGTAGCCCATGATATGCGGAATAATAAGATGATATTTTTCGGCAAGCGGATATTGCCTGCCGAAGCTGTGGACAAAGTTTGCCCCGTGCAGAAAGACAATTGCCTTATCGTTTTCTTTGCCGTATTCATAATAGTGCATACATTTTCCTCCGTAATTTTTCTTGTTGCTGTAATTATAGCACGGGTGAGGGGGATAGTCAAACAAAAAGCCGTGCGGTTATGCACGGCTCATTATATCAAATTATCCTATAACCTTCTTTGCAATATCTACCGTTTCCTTGGCGTCCTTTGCGTAGAAGTCTGCGCCTATCTTTTCGGCATATTCGGGTGTAAGTACCGCACCGCCGACAACCACCTTGCAAGGAAGCCCGTTGTCGTGGATAAGCTTTATGGTTTCTTCCATAGATTTCAGAGTAGTGGTCATAAGTGCACTCAGTCCCACCAGCTTTACCTCGTGCTTTCTTGCGGCATCGACTACTGCCTGATATTCAACGTCCTTGCCGAGATCTATTACGGTGTAGCCGTAATTTTCAAGCAGTACCTTTACTATGTTCTTGCCTATGTCGTGAACGTCGCCCTTTACCGTTGCAAGCACTATCTTGCCCTTGCTTACCGTTTCGGAATTGTTCTTTGCAAGGTGTGCCTTGATAACATCAAAACAGCTCTGTGCAACGCCTGCCGATAAAATCAGCTGAGGTAGGAATATCTTTCCCTGCTCAAACAGCGTACCTGTCTTGTCAAGGGCAGGGATAAGCCGCTCGTTTATTATTGCCATCGGGTCGGTGTCGATAAGTAACTGCTCGGTTATCTTCGCCGCCTCTGCCTTAAGTCCGTTGTCGATGGCATATTCAAGCGTTACCTCGGAGGATTTCGGTTTTGCAACTGTAGTTGGGGTATCACTGCCGTAAGCGGCAATGTATTCTACCGAGTTCACATCTATCGCCTTTAACAGCTTGAACGCTCTTACAGCGCCTGTCATAGACGCTACGTTGGGATTTATGATCGGCAGATCAAGCCCGTTTTCAAGCGCCATCGTAAGAAAAATGTGGTTTAAAAGCTCACGGTTTGGCAGACCGAATGATATATTCGATACACCGAGTACCGTTCTTACTCCGAACCTTTCCTTTACCGCACGCACAGCCTTGAGCGTTTCGTTTACCGCAAGCTGTTCTGCGGACGCTGTAAGCGTGAGGCAGTCTATCGCTATATCCTCTTTCGGTATACCGATTTCCTCGCAACGCTTTATTATCTTTTCGGCAATGGCTACACGCTGTTCGGCTTTAGGCGGTATGCCGTCCTTGTCAAGCGTCAGACCGACTACTGCCGCACCGTATTTCTTTACGAGCGGAAGGACGTTTTTAAGGCTCTCCTCCTCGCCGTTTACCGAGTTTACCATAGGCTTGCCGTTGTATACACGCAGTGCCGCTTCAAGTACCTCGGGAATGGTGCTGTCTATCTGGAGAGGTACGTTAGTAACGCCCTGAATGCTCTTGACAGCCTTTATCATCATTGCCTTTTCGTCAATGTCGGGAAGTCCCACGTTAACGTCAAGTATATCCGCTCCTGCGCCGACTTGCTCTATAGCCTGACCTAAGATATAGTCTATATCATCGTTTATAAGCGCCTGCTTGAACAGCTTTTTACCGGTAGGGTTGATACGCTCGCCGATTATCCTCGGCTGGCTTACCTCTACAACATTGGTGCCGCTGCATATCGTGCAGACACGTTCTATCTTCTTAGGCTCGTACTTTCTGCCCTTTACCTTCTTAGCTGTACGGCGGATAAATTCGGGTGTTGTACCGCAGCAGCCACCGATTATTCCTGCACCGAGGTCAGCTATCTCAACGGCATAGTCGCTGAATTCTTCGGCATCTATAGAATATTCGCCAGTGGCAGGGTCGGGAAGCCCTGCGTTCGGCATTACGATAACGGGTATCTTTGACTTTTCGCAGAGCGTTTTGATTATAGGCATAAGCTCCTTAGGACCCAGAGAGCAGTTCACGCCGACGGCACTTACACCAAGCCCCTCGCACAGCAGTATTTCCGCCTCGGCGGGACAGCCTGTAAATGTACGTCCGTTTTCTTCAAAGGTCATACTGCATATTATCGGAAGGTCGCAGTTTTCCTTTGCGGCAAGTATAGCGGCTTTAAGCTCGTATAAGTCGGTCATCGTTTCAAACAGAACAACGTCCGCACCTGCCTTATAGCCTGCAACTATCTCCTCCTTGAATATGTCGTAAGCCTCCTCGAATTTAAGGCTTCCCGTAGGCTCAAGGAGCTGTCCTATAGGACCTATGTCAAGAGCGCAGAAAACGTCCTTACCGCTTTCCTTTATCGCTTCTTTACAGTTTATTATTCCTGCGGTGATAACTTCATCTACGCTTTTACCGCTGTGGCTTAGCTTGTAGGAATTTGCACCGAATGTATTTGCGGAAATTATATCCGCTCCTGCGTCAATATAACTGCGGTGTATTTCTTTGAGCAGTTCCTTTGCGGTAAGGTTTAAAAGCTCGGGGGTTTCGCCCGTCTTAAGTCCCTTAGCCTGCAGCTGAGTACCCATAGCACCGTCGAAAATCAGCAGTCCTCTTTGTTCAAGTAATGTTTTAATTTCCACAGTGACCTCCGCTTTTTCTGAATTTACATCTGTCCTTCATATTACAGCTTTCACAGCCTCTTGTACTTTGGTCAACTTCGCCCTCCGACAGCCCTATAAATGCCGTTACCGATTTTGTAGGCACCATCATATTGCTGTTCATTACGGTAAGACCTATCCTTTTCTGAGCCTGCAGAAGCGTCAGTAAATCAAACTGTATATCAAGGGGCAGATCGCCGTAGCCGGGAGAATATCTCCAGGTACGGCTGTTCGAGTGTACTTTTTCGAATATCTCTGTTTCAGCCCTGTTGCAGACCTGCTCTATTGCCGCACCTGCAAGGCTGTCAACGATAACTGCGCTTGCCATATCAGAAACCTGCAGATGCCTTAAAAGCACGTCTACTCCTTGTCCGAGCGTGGCGCACATAAGCACTATCCTGTCGCAGTTCTTTAAATGAGCGGCGGCTGAATTGCCTTTAAGTATTATATTGCTGTCCGAAATTCTGACACCATCGTCCGTAAAGCTTATCGGGTATACGGCATAGAGATATTTCGGGCTTGCGGCTTTCAGCAGCTGTTTCTCGCAGAAATCGAGCATTGCGAGCATCTGCTCGTTATCCGTGCCGTCCTTGCAGCCGAGATAACGCAGAGCCTCGTTCCTGTCTATCGGCTGAAGTATCATAACAGATCCTTAATCCCGTTGTAGATGCGTGATGCGACAGCGGGGTTATTCATAGCGTAAAGGTGTATGCCCTGCACATCGTTTGAAATAAGGTCTACTATCTGGTCGATGGCATAGGCTATTCCTGCACTCCTCAGCGCCTCGGGGTCGTTCTCATACTTCTGCATCATCTTTACGAATTTTGAGGGCAGACTTGCGCCGCAGAGCGTTACCATACGCTCAATCTGCTTTTTGTTTGTAACGGGCATAATTCCTGCGGCGATAGGCACGTCTATGCCTGCGGCTCTTGCACGCTTTTCAAAATCGTAATAGCAGGAATTGTCGAAGAAAAGCTGTGAAACAAGGTGAGATGCACCTGCGTCAACCTTTATCTTTAGGTTCTTTATATCTTCCTCGGCGCTTTCTGCGTCAACGTGGGTTTCGGGGTAGCACGCACCTGCAATATCGAAATTTCCCTTTGACGCTATATATGCCGTAAGGTCGCTTGCGTGGGGAAAATCGTTCTTCGGTTCTTCATCGGGCTTGTTGTCGCCTCTTAAGGCGAGAATGTTCTCTATTCCGTTTGCGGCGAAATCGTCAAGCATAAAATCAACATCGTCACGGGTGCTGTTTATGCAGGTAAGGTGCGCCATTGCTTCTATACCGTATTTTTTCTTTATATGCGACGCTATCTCGCAGGTGGAGCGGTTTGCACGGTTTCCGCCTGCGCCGTATGTCACGCTGATATATGCGGGATTTATTGCCGCAAGTCCCTCGATGGCATCATACACCGTTTCGATAGGGAAATTCTTGTTGGGAGGGAAAACCTCCAGCGAGAACACCGTCCTGCCGGGTGTGTATAAGTCTTTAATTTTCATCTTTTTGTTCCTTTATGTCACTCGTTGTCTTCTGCGAATGTTTATCTTACCGTACTGCCGTTGGGTGTATCTTTATCAAGGAATACGACCTGTACTTTTTCTCCTGCGTCACAGGCAAGGAGCATACCGTTGCTTTCTTCGCCGCAGAGTTTTGCGGGGGCAAGATTTGCAACGAATATAATTTTCTTTCCGATAAGCTCCTCTGGAGTGTAGTATTCGGCAATGCCCGATACTATCTGTCTGCCGCCTCTTGCATCGTCCACCTGAATTTTAAGCAGCTTCTTTGACTTCTTTATCTTTTCGCAGGCTGTAATCTCGCCTGTTCTGAGCTTGACCTTTGCAAAGTCATCTATAGAGATTATTCCTGCCTTGTCAAGATCCTCGTCCTCCTTGATTACAGTCTTGGGCTTCATAAGGCGTTCAAGTTCTGTAATCTCGCTCTTTATGTCGATTCTGGGGAAAAGAACTCTGCCCTTCTTTACTGTAACGTCTGCACGCAGAACGCCGAATGTGCCGAGCTTATCGAAAGCGGTATCTTCTGCACCTGCGCCTATCTGCTCCCATACCTCAGGCATTGTTGCGGGCATAAAGGGGCTGAGCAGTGCCGAGCAGATACGAATAGTTTCAAGCAGGTTATAGAGTACGGTCGCAAGACGGGCGTTGTTGCCTTCGTCCTTTGCAAGTACCCACGGTGCAGTTTCATCGATATACTTGTTGGCACGGGAGATTACCTTGAATATTTCCTCAAGTGCCTTTGAGTGCTGAGCCTGCTCGATAAGGGGAGTAACCGTATCACACAGCGACTGAGCCATACCTATAAGCTGATTGTCAAGCTCGTCTGAAGCTCTGTCTGTGGGCAGTGTTCCGCCGAAATACTTGTCAGCCATTGCTACTGTTCTTGAAACAAGGTTTCCGAGATCGTTTGCAAGGTCTGCGTTTATTCTTGTGAGCATAAGCTCATTTGTGAAGTTGCAGTCACTGCCGTAGGGCATATCACGCAGTATCTGATAACGTACAGCGTCAACGCCGTAACGCTCGCAAAGCACAAACGGGTCTACAACGTTGCCCTTTGATTTGCTCATCTTGTCGCCGTTGAAGTTTATCCAGCCGTGACCGTAAAGGTGCTTGGGCAGGGGCAGATCGAGCATCATAAGGATTATAGGCCATACGATAGAGTGGAAACGTACAATTTCCTTTGCGGTCATATGCATATCTGCAGGCCAGTATTTTTCAAAATCGTTGTACTTCTCGTTGCCGTAGCCGAGCGCACTGATATAGTTTGAAAGTGCGTCTACCCATACATAAACAACGTGCTTGCTGTCAAAATCAACGGGTATGCCCCAGGTGAAGCTGGTTCTTGATACGCACAGATCCTCAAGGCCCGGCTTTATGAAGTTGTTTACCATTTCGTTTACACGGCTCTTAGGCTGTAAATAGTCGGTTTCGGTAAGGAACTTTTCAATCTTGTCGGCAAAATCGGAAAGGCGGAGGAAGTATGCCTCCTCGTTTGCTTCTTTTACCTCACGTCCGCAGTCGGGACACTTTCCATCTACAAGCTGGCTCTCTGTCCAGAAGCTCTCGCACGGTGTGCAGTACTTGCCCTTGTAGGTGCCTTTATAGATGTAGCCCTTTTCGTACAGCTTCCTGAATATCTTCTGTACGGTTTCTATATGATAGTCGTCCGTTGTTCTGATGAAACGGTCATAGCTTATGTGCATTGTTTCCCAAAGACGCTTGAAGTTGGCTACTATCTCGTCAACGTATTCCTTGGGGGTAACGCCCTTTTCGGCGGCTTTAAGCTCTATCTTCTGACCGTGCTCGTCCGTGCCTGTAAGGAACATTACGTCATAGCCCTGCATTCTCTTGAAGCGTGCTATCGTGTCACACGCAACCGTTGTGTAACAGTGACCTATGTGGGGATTACCGGAGGGGTAATATATCGGTGTGGTTAAATAATATGTCTTGTTCATTCTATTTTCTCCTTGTATATGATGTTAGGCTATAAAACCTTTTTGACAAAATTGGGGTTTGGGGCGTAGCCCCAAGGCGGGTCGCAGGGACGCCAGTCCCCGTTTTTTCCCCAGGCACGGATGCCGGGCAGTGTATGCAACAAGGCTTTGCAGGACGCAAAGTCAACCAAGCATACACAGCCTTTCACGAGGGAAAGGGGGTAAGGGGGATAGGGATAATAAATAGTAGTTCGTTTTAAAGACAAAGCTTTCTACAGTTTATATTTTTACATTCGTGCCAAACTGCACATTCGTGCATACACACCGTTCTTTGCGTTTTTAATTTTCAGGATCATAAGAATCAGTCCTTCCGAATGTAATTTATATGTTTATTATGGTACAGGTCATAAGTTCCTGATGCCCATACATAAATTTTAGTATACCACTATTTAGTCGGTTTTGCAATAACGCAAAAATTTTTGATGTAATTTTTACATTTTGTCTAAAAAACCCTTGATTTTTTTCGGTTTTTCTAGTAAAATATATTTGGTGTATTATTTTCGGCCGTTTTATGCCTTTTTCCGAGACTTTTCACGGGCCGATTCAAAGATACAATTATAAGAGTAATTTCCGCATACAAGGCAGTTACAGGGTTATAGCCTTCGGCGGACACAGGAGCAAACCATTTTTAAGATAAAAGAGGTAAGAAAATGTCAAACAGATTATTTCAGGGCGTAGTTCATCAGATGAGAGATACTATCGGTCGTGTTATCGGTGTTATCGATGAAAACAGTACGATAGTCGCTTGCAGTGAGCTTTCCAGGATAGGAACAAACAGCGACTTCTTTACAATTGAGCTTGGTGACTCACACGATGTGTTCATCCGTGACGGCTATACATATAAGCCCTTCGGCGTTCATGTAAAGCCCGATTATGCGGTATTCATCGAAGGTACGGACGATCAGGCGGCAAAGTATGCGTCTATCCTCGCTATCTCACTGTCAAGCATCAAGCAGTACTATGATGAGAAATATGACAGAAACAACTTCGTGAAGAATATTATCCTTGATAACGTTCTTCCCGGCGATATAACGCTCAAGGCAAGAGAGCTTCACTTCAATGCGGATATTAGCCGTGTTGTATTCCTTATAAGCATCGTTTCCGCAAACGAGGTTTCGGCTTATGACGTAATACAGAACCTGTTCCCCGATAAGAACAAGGACTTCGTGTTCAATATCACAGAAACCGAAATCGTTCTTGTTAAGGAAATAAAGGCAGGCATAGACAACAAGGACCTCGAAAAGCTCGCACGTTCCATCTCGGATACGCTTTCGGGCGAGTTCTTCACAAAGGTAAACGTAGGTATCGGTACTCCCGTTACAGGCATAAAGGATCTTGCCCGTTCCTTCAAGGAAGCGCAGATAGCTATTGAGGTAGGTAAGGTGTTCGATACGGACAAGACTATCGTAAGCTACGATAACCTCGGTATCGCCCGTCTTATTTATCACCTGCCCACAACCCTGTGCGAAACATTCCTGAAGGAAGTTTTCAAGAAGGGCTCAATAGAGTCGCTTGACCACGAAACGTTATTCACAATACAGAGATTCTTCGAGAATAACCTCAACGTTTCCGAAACGTCAAGAAAGCTCTTTGTACACAGAAATACACTGGTTTACAGACTGGATAAGATAAAGAAGCTCACAGGTCTTGATTTAAGAGAGTTCGATCACGCTATCATCTTCAAGATCGCTCTTATGGTCAAGAAATACCTTGCCGCAGATCCCGTCAAATTCTAAGCCGAGTACCTCGGCTCGTAATTCCGACCTTTTGAAATGTTGCGTTTATGCGTAACACGGTGAAACGGTCGGGAATAAACGGCGGTGCAAGGCACAAAGCAATGCGGCGGCAGTGCCGCAGACAATTCCGACCTTTTGAAATGTTGCATTTATGTGTAACACGGTGAAACGGTCGGGAATAAACGTTGGCAAAAAGCACTATGCTTAAAGTGCCGCAGACAGTTCCGACCTATTGAAATGTTGCGTTTATCTGTAACACGGTGAAACGGTCGGGAATAAACGTTGGCGAAAAGCACTATGCTTAAAGTGCCGCAGACAATTTCGACCTTTTGAAATGTTGCGTTTATGCGTAACACGGTGAAACGGTCGGTAAATAAAGTCGAATTTAATAATACCGGACTATTCAGACAGATACTTGATTGTGCTTGTCTGAATATTTGGTGTCAGAGCGTCATTGCAAAGCTGCGGATTATCGGCAATATCGGCCGGATATGAGGAGAGAAAAGTTGAATTACTCCACCATACTTTTGATTGTTGAAAAATAAGTGTCAGAAAAGTATTGTGGGTGCAGAAGGGGATAGCATTGTGATTCCCCCGGTTACGCCATAACCGGACTGCATCGCTGTGTGCCGTTATTGCACGGCAGGTATCAGGAAGGAATGGTAAAATGGTTGAATTAAAGAACGTTGACGTTCATTTCAAGGACGGAGGCGGAGTTGACGCTCTTAACGGCGTCAATCTCAGAATAGAGGACGGCGAATTTGTATTTATAGTCGGTGACAGCGGTGCCGGAAAATCGACATTGCTCAAACTGCTGACAAGAGAGATAGCGCCGACATCGGGCAGGGTATTCGTAAACGGATATAATCTTGCCAAGATAAAGAATAAGAAAATCCCGTATTTCAGACGTTCCATAGGAATGATATTCCAGGATTTCCGTCTGATACCGGATCTGAATGTTTATGACAATGTGGCTTTTGTACTGCGTGTTACAAACAAATCCAAAAAGACGATAAGACACAGGGTGCCTTATGTTCTGAATCTGGTCAAGCTGGCAGACAGGGCAAAATCCTACCCTGAGAAGCTGTCTGGCGGTGAAAAGCAGAGAGTTGCGATAGCCAGAGCCTTTGCGAGCGATCCTAAGCTTATCATAGCAGACGAGCCTACGGCAAACATCGACCCCGCTTTATCCTACGATATAGTAAAGCTGCTCAAGGAGATAAACAAGTGCGGCACTACCGTAATAATGGTTACTCACGAGCATAGCCTTGTCGAATATTTCGGCGGAAGAATCGTCAGCCTGAAAAACGGCGAAGTTATTTTCGACGAATATGTGGAAGGTGAGGCGCAGGATGAATAATTTAAGCTACTTGATAAAGCAGGGCATAAGATCGGTATGGAAGAACCGTTTCATGTCATTTGCCAGCCTCTGTATTATGACTGTCAGCCTTATTTTAGTCGGAATGTCGGCTATAGTGATGCTTGACTGCGGAATAATACTCGACAACGTTTCGGACAAGAACGAGATAAGCGTTTATCTTAATGATGACGCAGATATAAAGCATATAGGCGAGGTGCTTAAAAGCAACACGCTGACGGAAAAGGTGGATTTCGTTTCCGCCGAAGAAGGACTCAAGAAGATGATCGAGCAGTACAGCGAGCAGAAGGAGCTGTTCCAGAATCTTCCGTATAATCCCGTTCCTGCGACCTATATGGTAACGATAAACGACCTTGATAAGATAAGCACTGCAGTTCAGCAGTTCAAGGCGATAGACGGCGTTTACAAGGTGAATGCGCCTATGGATTTCGCCGGATTTATAAAGGACTTGAGAACGACGTTTACGATTATCGGAATAGTGCTTATAGTGGCGCTCGGTACGGTAAGTGTAATAATAATCTCGAATACAACAAGGCTCAGCGTTTTCTCAAGACGCAAGGAAATAGCGATAATGAGAATAGTCGGAGCGACAAATTCCTTTATAAAGACACCGTTTTTTGTAGAGGGATTGTTCATCGGACTTCTTTCGGGACTGCTTTCGTGGTTTGTGACAAAGCTCGTTTATGAGAATCTGTACAATCTGTTTACGCAGAACCTCGGAATGTGGAATGCGCTCGGAATGGGCGACATACTGCAGTTCCCGGAAATCAGCTGGTATGTACTGGCGGCCTGCTGCGGTGCGGGCGCACTGCTCGGAGCTATCGGCACGGTACTCAGCACAGGCAAATACCTTAAGGTATAACGGCGAAAGGATATAGGATGAAGCTGAAAAAAATTCTGCACTCTCTGACCTCATTCGTCACAATATTTGCATTGACATCGGGTATAATCATAACGTATGCTCCGGCAGGTGCGGAGGATCTTACTGTCGATGATATAAAGGACAGAATAGAGCAGATAAAACAGGACAACGCTCAAAGACGTGATGAAATAGACCGTATTGAAGGCGATATAACCGATAAGCAGGAAAACCTCGACAAAGCCGCCGGTCTGCTCAACGAGCAGAAGGAGCTTGTCGACTATTACTACAATCTTGTTTATTACAAAAATCAGGATATAAGCGCTCTGCAGGGCAATATAGACACGCTCACAGACGAGATAGCGCAAAAGGACGAGGCTATAGCGAAAGCAGAAGCCGACATTGCCGAGCTTGACAAGGAGAACAAGCAGAACCTTGAAAAGTTTGCGCAGATAGTCAGAACAATGTACACGACCGGCTCTGCCGATATGTTCGGGGTACTGGCAGGCTCTGCCGATTTCTACGACCTTATGATAAGCAGTGAGGTCGTTGGAAAGATAAGCGAGCAGAATCTTCAGTTTATGAACGAGCTTACCGCAGATATGAAGAAGCTGGATTCGGACAAGAAGCTGCTTGAAACCGACAAGAAGGATCTTGAGGGCAAGAAGACCGAACTTGATACGCAAATGACAAAGCTGCTCAGTGAAAAGGAGGAGCTTGACGGTCTTGTAACGGATGCCGAAAGTGCAAAAAGCACATACGAGTCCGATTACAACAAGTATTCGGCGGCAGTAAGCGAGCTTGAGGATCAGAAGAGCAATCTGCAGTATCTGATAAGCGTAAGCGAGGCTGATATTGAAGCATATGAAGAACAGATAAAAGAGATCATAAAGCAGCAGACCAATCCCGACAAGGTATATCAGGAGGGCGAGTGGTACTGGCCTGTTCCGGGACGCTCGTACATATCCTGTAACTTCGGCTGGGATGCTGATTTCGGCAGATGGCATAAAGGTGTTGATATAGGCGATGGCGGTATTTACGGCGACAGTGTTCTTGCCTCAAAGGCGGGCACTGTAATAGTTGCCGAAACAAGCTACATACCCGGCTATAGCTACGGAATGTATGTCGTTGTCGATCACGGCGGCGGATATACCACGACCTACGCACATCTCAGCGATGTATATGTATATGTCGGTCAGGAGGTAGCACAGGGCGAATCGCTCGGTGCTGTCGGCAGTACGGGATATTCGACAGGTCCTCATCTCCACTTCGAGATAAGACTTAACGGCGAACCCGAAAATCCGTTCAATTATGTTACTATGGCATAAACGGCATAAACGGCATAAAGCAATTACAGACAAACGAACAAGGAAAGGGTGAATCCCGAATGAATAAAAAAGTATCGCTTGGCGTTATGATAAGTCTTATAGCCGTAGCGTGCGCTATTACATTTGTACTGACTATGACGGTATCGCTCAATATGTACAACTCAATGGTAGCAGGTATACAGGAACGGGAAACCATCAACGCAAAGATAAAGGAAATAGATACATTTGTCCGCAGTTCATCGATATATAAGCCTAACGAAAACACTCTGATAACGGGTATCGCAAACGGCTATATCAGCGGAACGAGCGACAAATACGCAAAATATTACACGGCAGACGAGTATTACAAGCTGCAGCAGATACAAAGCGGCGTGATTATCGGAACGGGAATCGAAACCGTTGTAAAGGGCGATTATCTTGAGGTCACAAACGTTTATGAAGGCTCATCGGCTGAGGTAGAAGAAATAACCAAGGGCTGTACTATAACGGCGGTCGGCGGAAAGAGCATACTTGAAATAGGCGCAGAGCAGGCACAGGCTCAGCTTGACGGCGAGGAGGGCACAAAGCTCTCGGTTACTTACAGCACACCCGACGGTGTTGAAAAGACGGTAACTCTTGTAAGGCAGAGCATAAAGCTGACATCTGTAAAGGGTACGCTTATAGACGGTTATGCCTATATCAAGATATACACCTTCAACGAAACCACAGACGACCGTTTCATACAGCTTATAGACGAGTATGAGGCACAGTCGGTTCTCGGATATGTATTCGATGTGAGAGATGTGTCAGACGGTATCACAGAGCCTGTGAGGGCAATGATGAACCGTGTGCTTCCGAAGGCGCAGATAGCAATTCAGATTGACGCAAACGACAAGGATACGAGCTTTATAGAAACAGACGGAAATCAGTTTGTAAGTAAACCCGTAACGGTGCTTACAAACGGAAACACCGCCTGCCTTGCAGAGATATTTGCAATAGGTCTGCGTGACTTCGCAAAGGCGTCTGTAGTCGGATCGTCAACGGCGGGAAAGTCACAGCTGCAGACAACGCAGAGCTTCAAGGATGGAAGTGCGGTTTCAATTTCTACCGCAAATATAGTGCCTGTCGAATCGGACGATTTTGAAAATGTAGGAATAAAGCCCGACTACACGGTCGATATTACCGCACAGCAGGCAGAACAGATAAAGTTTGCGGACAAGAAAAGCGACGTACAGCTTCAGAAAGCACTTGAGATAGTGGCTACAGAATAAGGATATTAATGGCGGAAAATTCCGCCCGCATCATATAAAAATAATTATGGAGGTCATTTACAATGGCAACACAGACAACTTTAACATCGCAAGGTCTTAAGGATCTCGAAGAAAGACTAGAACACTTAAAATCGGTCACAAGAAAAGAAATAGCTGAAAAAATCAAGGTAGCTCTTTCATTCGGTGACTTATCCGAGAACTCGGAGTACGATGAAGCTAAAAACGAACAGGGTATCGTTGAGGCCGAAATTGCAGAGATTGAAGCTACTCTCAAAAACGCAAAGGTAGTTGACGAGGACGAGCTTTCTACAGAACACGTTAACATCGGTAACACGGTAGTTATCGAGGACGAGAGCGGAAAGACGATAAAGTTCTTCCTGGTAGGTTCAAAGGAAGTTGATATGAAGGCTATGAAGATTTCCGACGAGTCACCTATCGGCAAGGCGTGCCTTGGTAAGAAGCTTGGCGAGGAAGTATTGGTTGAAGCTCCCGCAGGAGTAAAGAAGTACAAGATAGTAGAAATAGACAAGTAAACTGAGAGGAAACAAAAAATAATGGAAAACAACAACGCAGAGCAGGTTGAGCTTACCGAAGAAGAACTTCTGGCACAGCTTGACGAACAGCACCGCATAAGAATAGAAAAGCTGAACGATTTAAAGGCAAACGGCAAGAATCCTTATGAGATCACAAAGTTTGATTTCACTCACAAGGCTCAGCAGATAAGAGATAACTTTGAGGAGCTTGAAGAAAAGGATGTAATGATTGCCGGCCGTATCACAAGCTGGCGTGATATGGGTAAGGCAAACTTTATCGATATTCGTGACGACAGCGGAAGAATGCAGGTTTATGTCCGCATTGACGATATAGGCGAGGATAACTTCAAGGAATTCAAGAAGTGGGATCTCGGTGATATTGTAGGCGTGAGCGGTTTTGTATTCAAGACAAGACGAGGAGAGATAAGCGTACACGCAAAGTCGATAAAGCTCCTTTCAAAGTCGCTCCTGCCCCTGCCTGAAAAGTGGCACGGACTTAAGGACAAGGAAGAACGTTACAGAAAGCGTTATCTTGACCTTATCGCAAATCCCGAAATCAAGGATACCTTCGTTAAGCGTTCAATGATACTGCGTGAGATACGCAGCTTCCTTGACAGCAAGGGTTATCTTGAGGTTGACACACCCGTACTGCACACACTTGAGATCGGTGCGGCTGCAAGACCTTTCGTAACACACCACAACGCTCTTGATATTGATATGTATCTGCGTATCGAAACGGAGCTTTACTTAAAGCGTCTTATCGTAGGCGGATTTGACAGGGTATATGAAGTAGGCCGTATCTTCAGAAACGAGGGTATGGACGCAACTCACAACCCCGAATTTACATCTATCGAAATGTACCAGGCATACACAGACTACTACGGTATGATGGATTTAATCGAAGAAATGTACCGTACAGTAGCACTCAAGGTATGCGGTACTGATACAGTTCCTTATCAGGGTAAGGAAATCGAGATAGGCAAGCCCTGGAAGCGTATGACTATGAAGGAAGCCGTAAAGGAATACACAGGCCTTGACTATGACAGCTGGACAAGTGATGCCGACGCAGTGGCACAGGCTAAGACAAAGCACGCAGAGATCGCTGACACAGCCACAAAGGGCGAGGTGCTTATCGAGCTGTTCGAGGAATTTGTAGAGGAAAAGCTGATTCAGCCTACTATCATCTATGATTATCCTGTAGAAAATTCGCCTCTTGCAAAGAGAAAGCCCACCGATCCCGCATTCACAGAGCGTTTTGAATATTTCATCAATGCGTGCGAATTCGGTAACGCATTCTCAGAGCTTAACGACCCCATCGACCAGCGTGAGCGTTTTACAAAGCAGGTTATGGAGAAGAGAAAGCAGGGCGCAAACGCTCAGATAGACGAGGACTTCTTAACAGCCCTCGAATATGGCTTACCCCCAACGGGCGGTCTTGGCATGGGTCTTGACAGATTTGTAATGTTGCTTACAGACAGTGCAAGCATAAGAGATGTACTGCTGTTCCCGACAATGAAGAGTCTGAACTAAATAACCCTTCATAATTCTTCATAATTCTCGATAATTTGAGTTATGAACGGGTTTACACCAGCAACTTACACCAATTTACACCATCGGTACACCAAACCGAACACAATCGCACATTTTTTGAGAGCCTACTATGTTTTATACATGGTAGGCTCTTTTTTTATGCCCTGTTTGTCTTGCTCTTACGCGAGATAAATGGGGCAATTTTATTTTTTTCAAAAAGGGGGGGTTAATTTTCGATGTTTTTTTCAGCAATCCAATACAGAGGGCAAAACAAAAGACCTCTGAGAACCTTGAAAATTGAATATACAGCACACAGGCACATTACCTGTAATCCGAGCCGTAAAGTGGGCGCGCCAAGATCTTCCGAAAGGAAAGGAGCGAGAAACACCTACACTTTGTTATTTGTCGGCAGACAAGAAGGCGATGACGCTTACAGGGGATAATGATACTTCCGTAATTCGCGGTCGGTCCATAAAGAAGGGGCGAGGGTGAGATTCCCATGGAGCTGCTTGCAACAGCCGCCTGTGTTGTTCCCTTTACATCCGGGGTGTCGAGGACAAATAGGATGTACGACCTAAGCGTATAAATGATGTTTATGCGCTTAGGTGGTTCAAAAGGCAAATATAAAAGAAAGGAGCTTGAAAAAGTGAACTGTAAAGTAATTGCAATCGAAAATCAGAAAGGAGGTACGGGCAAATCTACCACGGCATTGAACCTCGGCGTCGGTCTTAAAATGAAAGGCAAAAAGGTTTTGCTGATTGACGCCGACCCACAAGGTTCGCTTTCCATCAGTCTCGGAATCAAAAGACCGGACGAGTTGGATATTTCCCTTGCAACCTTAATGAGTAAGGTAATCGACAACAAACCATTTGATGATGACTACGGTATCATTCACTGTTCGGAAGGAATTGACCTTATCCCCTGTAATGTGGAACTGTCCGGCATTGAAAGTTATCTATTTACGGTAATGAGCCGCGAGTGCATTATGAGAAGCTATGTCAATCAGGTTAAAAAGAATTATGATTACATTCTTATTGACTGCACCCCGTCTCTCGGACTTCTGCCGATTAACGCTTTTGTTGCGGCGGACAGTATTATTGTACCGAGTCAGCCGAGAATTTTGTCTACCAAAGGTCTTGACCTGTTATTGCGTACTTATTCGCAGGTAAAGCGTGGTATCAATCCCGACCTTAAAATCGACGGTATACTCTTTACAATGGTGGACGCACGAACCGTAAATGACAGGTCGGTAATTGAGTCAATGCGCGAGACTTTCGGAATGAAAATCAATGTGTTTGACACCTTTATCCCCGCCTCCGTGCGAGTTACCGAAGCAAATATGGAGGGCAAAAGCATTTTTGCCTATGACGGTAAATGTAAGGTTGCCGACGCATACAAAAAACTGACGAAGGAGGTACTGGATATTGCCGCGCGTGAAAAAGCTCGATTTAGGGATGACGGCTCTCGATGAGTTGTTTATGAATGACAAGGAACGAGCCGAAAATAAGCTCCCGAAAATCTTTGATATCCCACTCTCGGAAATCGACGATTTCCCCGGTCACCCCTATTGTGTTCTTGATGATGAGGATATGCAGAACCTTATGGAAAGTATCAAGGACAGAGGGGTTATCACTCCTGCTATGGTAAGAAAAAAGGATGACGGCAGATATGAAATGATCTCCGGGCATAGGCGTAAACATGCTTCCGAAAGGCTTGGACTTGAAACCTTGCGTTGCGAGGTTGTAGAAGTCAGCCGTGATGAAGCCATTATTTTAATGGTTGACAGCAATGCTCAAAGGTCGGTTATTCTCCCCTGTGACAAAGGACGAGCCTTCAAAATGAAGTTAGAAGCGTTAAAGAGGCAGGGACAAAGGACGGATTTAACTTCCACGCCAGCGGCGTGTAAGTTAAAAGGCGAAACGGCAGATATAGTAGGAAAACAAGCCGGAGAAAGCGGAGATCAGGTTCGTAGATTTATCCGTCTCACCTACCTAATCAAAGAATTGCAAGATTTTGTGGATAAAGGTCAGATGAAAATGCGTCCTGCCGTGGAGCTTTCCTATCTTGATGAGGAAACTCAGAGAGATGTTGTTGACCGTATAGACGAAACCGAAGCGTTTCCGTCGCACGATCAGGCAATCCGTATTCGCAGAGCATATGAAAATGGCGAAATCGACTACGATAAGGTCCGGGACATTATGGATGAGGAAAAACCAAATCAAAAACCCAAATTTACATTTTCTTTTGACCGACTGAAACCGTATATTCCAAAGGACTATTCGGACAGCAAGGCTGAGGATTATGTTATAAAAGCGCTTGAGTTCTATCAGAAGTATCTCAAAAAGCAACGGGAGCAGGCAAGGTAATGAAAAGTGCGCACAAGGCTGAGAAGGCAAAGGCTTTCCCGGTCTTTTTTGTTGCCCTGCCCGCTATTTCACTTATATAAAAATCCAAGATGAAAGGAGGAAAAACAGTATGCAGTTTGATGTTAAAATCCGCAAGGTCATCGAGAACGGCAAGCCCCTCAAGGCTCTTGCTTCTGTCACCGTGGACGGTTCCTTTACTATCCACAATGTCAGAGTAATCAAGACCGAGAACGCGCAGTTCGTTGCGATGCCTTATGCGACCTTCAAGGACGCTGACGGTAAGGATGTCCGCCGTGATATCGTTCACCCTATCAAGTCCGAAGTTCGTAAGAGCTTGGAAGCCGCCGTGTTTGCGGCTTACGAGCAGAAGCTTGCCGAAAAGGCTGAATAAGCCAAGGCAAAGAAAACCACAAAACAAATCAAAGAAAGAATGAGGTAAAAAATTATGTTCAAGAAGATCAGAAACAAGGTAAACACCGCAATTTCCACCGTCCGCGCCGCTGTCGCCTGCAAGAAGGCGGAGGGCTATGTTGACTCCGGCGTGAAAATTCTCATCGCCGTTGTCATCGGAGCGCTCCTGCTCGGCGGGCTGTATGTGCTCTTTAACACCACCATTATGCCCACCGTAACGACCAAGATCACCGAGCTTTTCTCGTATAACGGTTAATCCGTAATCCACCCGAAATCAAAAAAGAAAGAATGAGGTAAAAAATATGTTCAAGAAAATCAGAAACAAGGTAAATACCGCAATTTCCACCGTTCGTGCCGCTGTCGCCTGCAAGAAGGCTGAGGGCTATGTTGACTCCGGCGTAAAAATTTTAATTGCCGTTGTTATCGGCGCGCTCCTGCTCGCAGGTCTGTATGTGCTCTTTAATACCACCATTATGCCCACCGTAACGACCAAGATTCAGGGCTTGTTCAATTACGCGGGCTAAACCAAACGGACGGAGGGGTGTCATAGGCGGCACCCCTCCGCCTATTTTCTTGAAAAGGGGCGAATAAATGAAACACTTAATGATACGACCGATTATGCCGCGAATCACACCGGAAATAACGGAAAATCCGCTTATTCTTGTAAACGAGATCGTGCTGCTTGCGCTGACGGTGCTTACAGCCGTTTTTATCAGCCTGTATGCGTCGAATGTATACAAGGGAAATAAGAAAAAGGCGGTGCTTTTCTTCACGGTTATTGCGGCGCTCACAGCCCTTTCGCTGTTCTGTTTTTTTGGATGTGCTGCAACCACTATCAGGGGCATTATCTTCTGCCTGCTCCTCGCATTCTCCTCTTATGAGGACATTAAAACGAGGGAGTGCGAAAACTATGTTCATTTAATGATTGTGATTGCAGCGTTTATCGGTACGGATATGTCGGCTCTGCCCGGTATGCTTTTGTCGGCTTTGATTATAGGCGGAATTATGCTTATGACAGCCGCCGTAACGAAAAGCAGCGTCGGCGGCGCGGATATAAAGCTTTCCGCCGCTTGTGCATTTATGCTCGGCACGGCACAAGGAATGACCGGGCTGATGATAGGCTTGATACTTGCAGTCATTATCAATTCCATAAAGAACAGAAAGAAAAAACACGAGGGATTTCCTTTAATTCCTTACCTTGCCGTCGGGTTTACGGCGGCATATTTTATGTAGAAACAGGAGGTTAAAACTTTGAAGAACAGAACAATTATCGGTATCGTTTGCATGATTCTTGCGGTTGCTATGACCTTTGCGATTGCCCCCGTTGTAAACCGACTGACAAGTGACACAACAACGGTTGTGCGGCTGAAACAGGAGGTCGGCAGAGGTACTAAAATCACGGAGGATCAGGTTGAAACCGTAAAGGTCAAAACAGATACTATGCCGCAGGGCGTGTATGTAAAAACCGCCGATGTGGTCGGCAAATATGCGTCCTCCACTCTCTACGCCGGAGATATTCTTACAAAGGCGAAGCTGTCCGGTGACTCCAATAATGCAGATGATGTGCTTGCAACGCTTAACGGCAGCAAAGTAGCTGTCAGCGTAACCATAGACACCTTTGCGGCAGGACTTTCCGGTAAGCTTCAAAACGGAGATATTATCTCGCTTATCGCGGTAGATAAAAATGCGGGAACCTCCGCTATTCCCGGTGAGCTTAAATATATGAAGGTCATCACCACAACTACCGCAGGCGGTATAGACCAGGACTCGGTTGTAAAGAACGAGGACGGCAGCTTTGAAATTCCGAGCACAATTACGGTCCTTTGCAACACCGAACAGGCGAAGCTCCTTGCAAAGTATGAGGCGGACATTACCCTCCAAGCAGCCCTTGTTTACCGCGGAGATAACGAAACTGCTGCTAAGTTTCTTGAAAAGCAGGACGCTTTCTTTGCGGGAGGTGGCGCGAATGAGTAAGATGATTGCCGTTTGCGGCGCTCCCGGCAGCGGCAAAACAACCGCCGCGCTTAAAATTGCGGAGGAAATCTACTATGCCAAGAAAGGCTCGGTTATATTCCTCTCGCCCGATCTGAATGTACCCTGTCTTGCGTATATATTCCCGAACTGCAAGGAAGCGGAGCTTTATTCGGTCGGCGTGGCGCTTGACCGCACGGATATTTACCGTGAAGATGTGCTCCGCCAGATGAACCATGTCAAAACAATGGAGAACTTCGGTTTTCTCGGCTACAAAGCCGGTGAAAACAGCTTTTCCTATCCGAAAGCAACCGAGGACAAAATTCTGAATCTCTTTTCACTCTTAAAGGAGCTTGCGGATTATGTTGTGGTCGATTGCGCCGGAAATGCCGACGAGCTTATTTCCTCTATGGCGAAAAGCCATGCGGATAGGCTAATTCAGCTTATTACCCCCGACCTTAAATGTATGGCTTACTATTCCTCCAACGCAGGAATGTTTGAGATGAGTGCGAGTAACCGCATTAAGGTTATGAACATTGCGGACAAGGATCTGTTTCTCCCGATTACGGAGGTTGCAAACCACTTTAAGGGCGTAGATTTTACACTTCCGTTTTCCAAGGCACTGAAACAGCAGACCATTACGGGTACGCTTTCCGAAAGGCTTCCCGACGCAAAGTATAGGAGCGTGGCAGCGGGCATTGCAAAGGCGGTGATCTGATGGCTCAGACAATCGACTTTGTTTCTCTGCTCCATAAGTCACAGGAGTATATCTCCGAAAACTATGCGGCGGCACTCTCCGACCGAAGTAAGATTGTGCAGCTTCGCTCATATATCGAGAAGTATCTGCACGACAGCGGCTTTGAGGTTGAAGGTATGACCTTTCGTGAGCTTGCAGACAAGCTGTATTCCGAAATGGCGGAATATTCGGTGCTTACGAAATATCTCGGCCGTGATGAGATTGAAGAAATCAATATCAACGGTTGGGACGATATCGCCGTAACCTATACGGACGGTCATATTGAAAAAGCCAAAGAGCATTTCTATAATCCGCAGCACGCCGTAGATGTGGTAAAAAGACTTTTGCACCATTCCGGTATGATTATCGACAATGCAACGCCTATGTCGCAGGGACATCTCCCCGGCAACACCCGTATTACTGCGCTGAAAGAACCGCTTGTGGACGATGACCGTGGTATCAGCGTGTCTATCCGACTGCTTCACCCGTCGAGAGTGGATATGAAAGCGCTTGTGAAGGGCGGCAATGCTACGCAGAAGATGATAGATTTTCTCTGTATGTGTCTGCGCTACGGTATTTCCTTTGTGGTTGCGGGTGCGACATCATCGGGTAAAACAACGCTTCTGAACGCTCTGCTTACTTCCATTCCGGACAATAAGCGTATTTTTACGATAGAGTCCGGTTCACGCGAGCTGTCGCTTGTAAAGGTTAAGGACGGCAAGGTGGTAAACAATGTTGTGCATACACTCTCCCGTCCATCGGATAACCCTGCATATGACATTACGCAGGAGGACTTGGTGGTAGCGTCTCTCCGTTTTAACCCGGATATCGTTGTAGTCGGAGAAATGCGTGACACCGAAGCGTATTCGGCAGTTGAGGCAAGCCTTACGGGACATACGGTTGTTTCGACCATTCACGCTTCGGCGGCAGACGCGGCGCACATGCGATTAGGCTTACTTTGTCAGAAACGCTTTCCCATAAACTTTGCGACTTCGCTTATGCAGGCAGGTCAGGCGTTTCCCCTTGTTGTGTACGCACACAAGCTTGAGGACAATTCCCGTAAGATTATGGACATCTCCGAGTGTGTGATTACTCCCTCGGGTGAACGGGAATATCATACCCTTTTCCGCTTTCGTATCACGAAAAACGAATTGAAGCGCGGCAAGTACAAAATTGACGGCTACTTTGAACAGCCGGAGATTATGAGCGAGCACCTGAAAGCAAAGCTTTTGCAGTTCGGTGTGCCGCAGAAAACATTGGAACAGTTTTTAGTAAAGGACGGTGATTTCAAGTGATTTTTTCATGTTTAAGCTCAGTTCTCATTATTATCGCCGTTGTGTGCCTTTTCGGGCTTACCCCCGAAAGAGTTACCGACGATTTGATGCAGCTTATAACACCAAACGATACTATGCGGGATAAATCCCGTAATCTTCGCGGAAACAAAAAGAAACACCGCCTTTACAGAACGCTTGTGAAGATGAAAACCGCGCTTGCCGTTACGGGTAAATCAAAGCAGTTCACGATTGTCTGCTGCGCGTCGCTTGTTCTTTTTGCGGCGGGCATTATTGTGTCGGTGCTGATAGATAACATCTTCCTTATGCCGGTACTGTCGGTGGCGTTTGCCCTGATTCCGTTTTTCTACACTACAAGCACACTGTCCTACTATGAGAAAAATACCAAGGAAGAACTTGAAACCGCCTTGTCTATTATTACGACCTCGTATGTACGCTCGGACGATATCGTTGCGGCGGTCAGAGAAAATATAAAATATATCAAGCCGCCGCTGCGTGATGTGTTCAAGTCCTTTGAGGGCGACGCAACCGCTATTTCCTCAAATATAAAACACGCACTTTACAAGCTGAAAGATAAAGTGGACAATGAAATATTTTGGGAGTGGTGCGACACGCTCATTCAGTGCCAGGATGACCGCACGCTCAAGGATACGCTTTTGCCCATTGTTGCAAAGCTTACCGATGTGCGTATCGTCAATTCGGAACTGAAAACAATGCTGTCCTCAGCCCGTAACGAATACTGGTTTATGGTTGCGCTGGTGGTCGGCAATGTGCCGCTTCTGTATCTGCTCAACAAGGATTGGTTTCACACTCTGCTCTTTACCGCGCCGGGTAAAATCGTGTGCGGCATCTGCGGTATGGTCATTTTGATTACGGCTTTGTTTATGATAAAATTCACGAAGCCTATTGAATACAAGAGATGAGGAGGTTTTAGATATGTTACAGGCAATTATCGGGGCGCTGTGCGGCGTTGGGCTGTTCTTTGTGCTTGCGGATGTTTACCGTATTCCGTACCTTAAAACCTCCAAAGCCGTGGAGAGTCTGTCCAAGCAGCAAAAGGAAAAGACTTCTGCCCTTAACATCTGGCTCGGAAACCTTGCGGATTTTCTCGCAAGGCATATGAAGCTCAATGAGTTCAAAAAAGCACAGCTTGAAGCGGATCTGAAAACCGCGCAGATGGATATAACGTCCGAGAAGTTCAAAGCAAACGCTATTGTAAAGGCAATGCTAATCGGCGTGTTTGCTATTCCTATGGCATTTATTCTGCCGCTTCTCTCTCCCGTCGTTCTTTTCCTTGCGGCAGTTCTTTACCGCAAAGAAATGAAAGCCGTATCGGTGAAAATCCGATATAAGCGAGAGAAAATCGAGAATGAGCTGCCGCGACTTGTTTTTACCATAGACAAGACCTTAAAGCACAGCCGAGATGTACTCTATATGCTTGAAAGCTATGCAAAAAACGCAGGGCGTGAAATGAAGCACGAGCTTGACATTACAGTGGCGGATATGAAGTCCGGCAACTACGAAGCGGCGATTACAAGGCTTGAAGCGCGCGTCGGTTCGGCTATGATGAGCGATGTCTGCCGTGGACTTATCGGCATTTTAAGGGGCGATGATACCGAGATGTATTGGGCGTCGCTCACACTTAAATTCAACGATATTCAGCGTCAGCAGCTAAGACTCAGAGCGCAGAAAGTGCCGCGAAAGGTAAAACGCCTTTCTATGTGCCTGCTCATTTGCTTTATGCTTGTGTATGTGGTAGTGATTCTTTCGCAGATTATGGACTCCATCGGCGTCCTTTTCGGATAAAGGAGGGGTTTATAATGAAGAAATTATTGCGCACAAAACGCGGTGAGGGCTATGTCGATATGTGCGTCGGCGTGGTTGTTTTCGTGATGATCCTTGTTATCGCAGTTAATATATTCAGCTTTATCACCCTGCGTATTGAAATGGATCAGATTGCGGATGACCTTATTGAAGCGGCAACCTATTCCGGCTGCTTTAACAGCGACTTTTGGAGTGCTGACAGCGATATGCTCGATCAGTATTATTACTATGATATTGACTATGGCGCGGACCGGTATTTCAACAGTACCTATCATCGGGTGCAGCTCGGCGAGCGAATGTGGGTTGAAATTTCCAAGCACACCTATATCAAAGGACTTGGGGTGTTTGAAATTCCCGTTACGGTTTCGGTGAAGAAATCGGGATTGTCCGAAAAGTATTGGAAGTAGGTGGAGATATGAAAAGCAAAAGAGCCGAGGGCTATGTTTCCACCTGCGTAATGATCGTCATTATCTGTATGCTGCTCTCCGTCTTTGTTACCTTTGCGGTTGCGGTGAATACCGTAAAGACGGTCAAGCGTAATTCCCGTGTGGTGCTTGACAGCTTTGTAATGCAGAACTCTATTGAGATATACAACTCAATAAAGCAAGGCAACAACAAAACGGACGGAATTGATGCCGCCGAATACCGAGAGGCACTGACAGAGTTTTGCACACTTGAAAAGCGCGGCTACTGCTACTACAATTATGACAGCGACGGAGACTTGAATTACTATATCACTACTCCGTATGTCGGATTTACAGTAGATAAGAAATTGCAGATTTTCACATCGTATACGATATATGTCCCGATCCGCTTTGCAGGAATACGGGTATCTACCGTTAGAATCCCGATTACCGTTGAATCAAAGTATAACGAAAAGTTTTAGGAGGTACAGACGAATGAAAAACAAGAAAAAGCTCTGTATTATCGGCGTATCCGCGCTTTGCATCGTGGTTGCCGTTGTCCTCTGTATCACACTGATACCGAAGCATAACGGGGACAAACCGGCTGAAAGCGAAGCTAAGGAAACTTCAAGCGGTACGATTGTCATTGACGAGCCGGAAAAGGATACACAGAGCGACGAAACCAAGAATATAAACGAAGATGACAAGCTTGCCGACGACGGCAAAGGTCGGCTCAGCCCGGAGGTTGAAACCGATGATATAAGCAAAATCGGAAGCACCGGCGAAAAGGCAAAGGACACAAATAATACCGTGACCGAACAGCCTATCCCGAATGACGAGGGCAAGACCGGCGGCATATCCATCGGCAGCGGTGAAGCGGCAGCATATAGCTGCGGCGAGAAAAACCATCATTGCGAAAACGCCGAGTATCACGCTTATATTAAAAACCTTGAGCTTGACGGCTGCCCCTATTGCGGTTCGCATAACTGTGCAAGCTTTTATGTAACAAACGAATGGGGCTATACCGAGTACACGCCTACCAAGTGTCCCGATTACAGCAAGCAAAAGGATAACACCGAGGTTTGTCCGCGCTGCGGCAGAGCCTATTGGTCGCAAAGCAATCCCATAGGGTGCTTTTCATTCTTGCAGGATACGGTATGTGAGTGCGGCGAAACGGTTAATGGCAACACCTGTCATCACCACTGATAATAACGAAATCTACGGGAGTCAGACTTTTAGAGTTTGGCTCCTTATTTTTATGTAAAGGAGGACTTCGATGAAGAAGAAAACTATTCGGATTCTGTCAATCTTTCTTGCGGTGCTAACCGCCGTTTCTTCTCTTGCCGTTACCGCCTATGCACTTAATTGGGACGGCTCATCGGCAGGCGGCGGAGGTGCGGGAACTTCGGCAGGACCGAACGGATACGCAATTATGACTACCGACGATAACTGTATGATCGGCTACCGTTTCAGCGTAGTGGATAAGAACGGTGGCACAAAGAACGGCAAGGTCATAGATGTGTACCGCAACACAAGGTACGCAAATCAGGCATTTAATTGGTATAAGTTTACGACCAAGTGGAACAAGAAGCAGTTGAAGGATAATCAGAACAGCGGCTTTTCCACAAGCAAAACAACCGCAAACTGTTACAAGGAAGCAGATATGGGCTTCGCTCAGAGCCTTCCGGTCACAAGCGGAATGAGTGCTTGGCAGAATGACACGCGAAATCTTAATCCCGTGCTTTCAAAGCTCGGTATCGGCGGTATTTCGAGCTTTAAAAACGGCGATAAGGTTCTCGTTGAGCCTATCTATGATGTGCGGCTTGAAAGTGTGTGGCATTCTCTGACCGTTACCGAGATTGCCCTGTACGGCAAGCATATCCTGGGCGCGAACAGTAACGGCGGTGCAAGCAAAACCTCGGCAAGCTGGGGCTTTATTTCCGAGTATACTAACCGTCATTTCCCGAACGCCCTTTACACACCGGACGGTCAGGGATTATGGTCGGGCGTCGGAAAGCTGTCAAAGCGCGCGTCCTTTTATACCATTATCAACGACGGCTACGGCGTAGGTATTGCCTATACCGAAACCAAGCCTGACTTCACACCGACGCTTTCCGTTCGCTGCTGTGAAGCGTGGCCCGGGAATATAAGCGTCCGTAACAACAACCATTACGGTATAAGCTTCGGAAGCAGCTTCTTTAATTGGACTTACGGACACGGTTATCCGCAGACCGACAGTTCGGTTTGGTATGCGCTCAATTTCCCGGCTGAAAGTCAGAATTGCTATGTCAAGCAGTCTGTTTGGGTAGTCGGCGGCGGTTCGACCTCCCGTAATGTATGGTCGAACAGTAATACTTGGTATGATGTCAAGCTGAACCCGACAACTATCGGGAACGGTACGGATCATATTACGGTAAAAGCCCGTGCTGATTGGATTGACGGAAACGGTAATGTTCTGAAATACGGTCCCGAAAAGACATTTTATATTCCCATAAGACCGATTGTGACAAGGGACAGCATTACCGCCTACGGAATTGACGGTGCCACTCAGGCAACGGCAAGTGCTTCGGGAACAAGCGGCGCTATGTATTTCGGGCAAAAGGTGCATTTCACCTATGACTTCGGCGGTAAAAATGAATGGACATCATCGAACAATTTGCGCGGACAGAGCTACCGTTGGAACGGCAGCGCTTGGGACTTGATCTATAAGTCCGGTAACGGCGAAGATGTTTATGTCGATAACGCTAATTTGAGCAAATACAACTCATATTCCGCAAAGAGCGCGGTAAGACATTATCTGATTCCGCTGAACGATAACGAGGACGCCAATTCGTATAAGATGAAATTCAATTTCAGAACCTATTGGGCAAGCGATACCGCCCATACGGGAGAATCGACCGATTATTACCTGAATATTGTAAAGCCTGATGTTGCGCTTGAGGATATTCGGCTTGTAAATGAGGGCGGCGAATATGTCGATCCGCAAAAGCTGGAGGTTGCCGACGAAATCACCGTTCGGTATGTTTATAAGAACAATACCGATTGCACGGTTTATGTCAAGGGATATATGGACGGCGGTTCTCAGATCCCCGGCACATACGCAATCCCGGCTAACGGCATGATTGAAATTACGGGATATACCTTTACCGTGCCGAACAAACGAACCTTTACGATTTGGGGCGGCGTATATCTGGATACCGTGGAACGCGGCAATACAGACTATGAAAACGACCGCTACAACAACGCTTGGCTGCGTGTATGCAAGTCCAATCATCCCGTAAAAATCGTCCCGATTACACCGAACGCGCCGTACCGCGAAAACACAAGAGTTATTTCGAGCTTTTATATTAAAAATCAGTCCTACGATGACTACACTCCAAGCTCTAATCTGAAAGTGAAATTTACGGTTTACGATGAAGTAAAAAAGTATCAGGTCTATTCGGCAACTAAGAATGTAATTGTGCCGGCAAGGGATAAGAACCTTGTTTCATTTGATTGGTATGTACCAAACAGATACGGGAACAATCGCGTGTATGTTGACGCGGAGATTATCGACGGCGGTAAGGTGTATAACCCCGTTTCACGGCTGAGGACGACAAAGCCAAAGCTCAGCTATACTACACCGGACACAACCTATGAGCGCTCCGCACCGACAGGATTTACAAAGCCTGCCGAGCCGACAGAGACTAAGGCGTATACGACTTGGTGGCAGTATGAATACAAAAACAACGCCTTTGAAAAGGTGTACTACGGCATCGGAATTAACCCCCGGCTGAGAAAAGAAACCTTACCGGCAACGGGAGCTACCGCAACACAAAACGGCAGCAGTTGGACGATGAAATCCGGATACGGATTATCCTTGTATGACTGCAATGTTATGATAGGCGTTACGGGATATGAGTCTCCCGCATATGGTTCGGGGTTTACCGTTCCGCAGTATTCCTATGCGCTTTTCCCCGAATACAATTATCAAAATGCAGCGGGCAAGATTACGACATTGCAAAGTAAAAGCATCGGTAATTACAGGTTTTGGATTTTCCCGAATGTAGGTAATGTTGAGAATGTCCATTACACGCCCGTATGGTATCCGGACGGAAAATACTCGGTCAAGGTCGTAAAATCGGACGCTTGGACGCCGATGGGTATGCTTAAAAGCGAGGATGTTATAAGCAATATCACATTGTCGGGCAATATGTACGACGATTGGTATGTCGGAAGAAAATAAGGAGGTTTGGGAGATGAAAACAGCAATTCTCATCGCCCTTGTGGTATTCATTATCGGCGGTATCGTCTTTATGAATATCCGAGGAAAGAAAAAGAAATAAGCTCTATGGGCGGCATCGGTAAAACGGTGCCGCCCTTTGAAAATGAAGGAGGTGAACTGCTTGAAGGAAGAAAAACGAAAAGTAGGCAGCTATGAGGTGATTGCCTGTCAGAAAATCGGCGGCGAGGGAATTATCGTCGGAGAAGATAAGAACGCCGCACCGTCTGAAAGGTATCTCTGCTGTTATGTCGAACAAAACGATATCTTTGAACGGTATAGCAGCGCACTTGCAAGCGACGGTTATGCCGAGATTTTTGAAATCTACGGTCAGCGCATTGCTTCTGCTGCGAAAGAGGTTATTGAGAGAATCGACAAGGAAAAAGAATTTATCGGTGACGGCGAGCTGATTTTCACCGCTGATAAATGCGAACCGATAACCGAGGAAGTAAATCTAAACGGAAAGATTGTCGTTATCGACAGAGATGTTTTCAGCCCTGAGTATCAGCTTGCAACCCATCAGCTTATGCTTTGCACGGGCGGTTTCGGAGCACAGCCTAATGCCAGAGGGCGAAGCTGCTTTTGCACTTCTCTTTATGACGGACACGATACGAAATTTTACAGGCAGGATATCATAGGAACAATCGCCGCCGAGGATCTGCCCGAATGGGCAAAATCGGGATATGACAAAGCAGTTACGGCACAGAAAAAAGCGGAAAGGAATGAGAGATGATGGATTTGGATATGCGAGCTTTGACCGAAAAGGAGGATAAATATACCTTTTCAAACAGTATGCAGATTTCAATGCAATGCGGTCTTATTGGGCATCTGAGAGCTGATATGGACTCGGACGGCAACGGCTTTTTCAGCAGTTGGGAGGATTACCGCAAGGAACTGAAAAGCGATGAGTTTAAGGATGAATTTGATAAGGTAATCAATTCACTTCGTGAGGAAGGAGATATTCTTTATAACCGCAAGTCTTTGGCAAAATACTGCTATTCCTCTCCGCAGGCAAAAATGAATAACGAGCAGGATTATTACGGGGTACGGGTAGACACTCAAAAGTATGCTTATCTTTGCCGTCTCAATCCTAACAAAGGCGAATACAACCTCTATTGCTACTGCTATATAAAGGATTGGCTTGATAAGCATATCCGCAGTGCCGAAAAAGGAATCCGTTTCATTACCACGGAATATAAAGAGAAGTTTCGTATCAGTGACGGCGAGAAGATTCGTATTACCTTTTCTGACGGCGAGGTCAAAGACAGGGTGTGCAGATATATTGACGATAGTCATGTGGAGGTCGGAGATGACCTCTATCATATCTGCGAATTTGCCGAACGAATGGAGCAATGCGGTGCGACATTTATTCCGCTGCGCTCGGATCTGCCCGAAGTCTGCTTTTCGATACTGCCGAGCACCGGTGATGTTATTATCATTAAACACGGCGAAAGCGGATATTATCGCTGCGAATATTCTACCGAGGACAAGGCGTTTAATAGTGAATTTGCAAATGACCGAAATGCAAATCTCGGCGTCAGCAAGGCACAGGTTGAAGCAATGCTTGCAGGTTCGATGTACGGGTGGGATGTGCCTGCCGCTGATCCGAAAAGCTATGATGAAAACGGAACGCCTCTCCGAAACACAAAGAATAGAGGTGACGCACGATGAGTTATCAGGAAAATACGGACCGTCTGATATGGACTGACTATTATGATGACTTTGAGGATTGGAAGGAATCAACGGACGAGGAGTATCTGAGCTTACCGGAAGACAGACTTCGTGAGATTTTTTATGAAGCCAACGCAGATAATCTTGACGATGAACGCTGCAATTTAGATATTCAGCTCTCCGCACCGATTTTGGTTATCGGTGATCTCGGGCTTTGGAACGGCAGACGAACCGGATATAAAGAAATAAACAGCGGAAATGTCCGTGACTGCTTGTATTCAGATACCGATTATACCACTTGGTATGTGGATAAAAACGGAGAGTTCCGTTGTGACGCGATTCATCACGACGGAACAAATCATTATCGCTATCGCGCATACAGAGACGGTGTTACAGACGAACAGATTGAGGACTTGAAGGAAAAGATATATTTCGGTGCGGCGACTGAAAAGGATATTGAGAAAGTCACTCGCAGACTCGGTGATGACATCGGAAAGGTATACGGGTGGACTTTCCCCGAAAAAACTATGAAAAGAGAGGTATACGCAAGATGAGCATTGCAGTGAATGTAAATGAGGAAACATTTGAAGATGTCACGGTTTTCGACAGACCGATGATTTTCACTTGTCTGAGATGCGACCGCAGCACTCTCCCCAAAGGTATGTATCTTTACGAGGTGCGTCACGACGATGACGGGCGCGGCGATCCCTGCGAAATTGCAGAGCATATATTGGTTAATCATTGGGGCACACTCATTTCCAACCGACCGATACGGCTTGAGCAGCCTAATAAGGATTGGAAGCCTTATCGCCTGATAGACGCTGAAACCGATTGGAATTATGAGGGTACGGAAACTTCTCTGAAAGAATATATGGAGAAACACCCTCCTATGAAAGAAAAAAGCTATGAGAGATGATAAAACGACGGGAAAAATCAGAGCGAGAGGAGGAATGAACTATGCCGAGTAAATTGCAAACCACCGTTGAGATGGTCGCTTATACCGCCAAAGATATTTGTTCTCACCCGGAAGTGTTTACGGCGTTTCTTGAAACAGCGGCAAACAATTATAAGTACGGCTTTCGTGACCAAATGCTTATTTTTGCTCAAAAACCGAATGCCACTGCCTGTGCCGAAATTGATGTGTGGAATAAGCTCGGTCGGTATGTTAATCGCGGTACTAAGGGTATTGCCCTTTTGGTAGATCGCAATGTGCCGTACCGACTGCGCCATGTATTTGACATTGCGGACACAAACAGCTTTCACGGCAACGAAGTTAAGCTCTGGCAGATGAAGCCCGAATATGAGGAAGCCGTCACCGAAGCTTTGGAAAATAGCTTCGGTGAGGTAGATAATAAAACGGGATTTGCCGATGTTCTTCTCGGTATTTCCGAGCTGATCGTATCAGATAATTTCTCGGATTACTGTGAAAAACTGAAAAGCGTAAAACACGGCAGCTTTCTTGAAGAAGTGGATGACCTTAATACGGAGGTGTATTTTAGGGGGCTTCTGAAAAACAGCGTCGCATATATGCTGCTTACCCGTTGCGGATATGATGCCGCAGAATATCTCGACACCGAGGACTTCCGGAATATCTGTAATTTCAATACGGTTGACACGCTGAATATTATCGGTTGTGCAAACCGAGATGTTTCGGAAATGGTGCTGCGTGAGGTCGCCGAAACGGTGAGAGCCATAGAGCGTGAAAGCAAAGCATCAAATCGCACATTTGAAAAACCTAAAGAAATCAAAGATAATATAACCGAAAACAAAACACTTGAAGGGAGTATTGAAAATGGAACTGACCTACAGGAAAGAGGGAGACTACCTTCTCCCGAACATTCAGGCACCGGAAGCTCCGAAGATCGGGAAATATGGGATGCTGCGGCACACATTTCTGCGGCGTTACCGCAAAACGATGCTGTCAGGATTGCAGCTGAACGGAAAACTGAACGAACACCTCGAACAGATCGACCGTCAGGCGAACGAGATGATGGAAACTCTGATGAGCGAAATGGCGAAGTTGCAGGGAGTGAACGAAGAACTCAAGGCGACCAACCAAATGAAATGGGTTCAGATGATGAACAGCATCAGAGCATCGGCGGAGGAAACGGTGTTGAAGGACATCGTTTACAGCTAAGCGGTCACAATTACAACGGACCGAGCGAAGTTCCGTATTATCATAATCAGGACGAGAAAGCCGAGCTTCTTCGCAACTGTATCGCTCTTAAAGACCACAGAAAAGAAATTGCCACATTTATTGCGGAACACGAGGACCGCAAGGAGTGTGGCAATTTTATTAAGGGTCTCTTTGACAACACCTATGTAGAGCACATCCTGGATAACGGGCAGAGAGTCGGCTACCGCGCCTACGATGACCTTTTAACCATATGGAAAGGCAGTTATCTTTCCCGTGAAAGTGATGCTTTTATCAGTTGGGAGCGTGTTGCGAATAAAATCTACGGGTTAATTCTTACGCACGAATGGCTAAGCCCGGACGAACAGCCACTCCCCACCGTCGGTGAACAGTTCAGGCTTTTTGAGGAAGCAAATGCCGAAAAAGCAAATCAGTTTACTCTGCCGCAGGAAGCTATCGACTATGTGCTGCGCGGCGCCGGCAATATTTCACAAGGCAGACTTAGCACCTACGACCAATTCTTAAAGCAGGAAGGAAAAGAGAAAAACATTGCTTTCCTCAAAAACGGATACGGTATCGGTGGCGGTTCCGATGCCATACCCGAAAGCGGTTATTGGGAATCTCACGACGGCAAAGGCATTAAAATATACAAGGGTATAGGTGATGAACAAAAGTCGGTTTTACTGCCGTGGAATAAGGTCGAAAAGCGAATCGGTGAGCTTATAGAGGCAGACCGATACCTTACTGCCGCCGATAAAGAGGCATATCCGAAATATAAGCGCGAAAAAATGCTGAGAAACGAACGGTATGAGCTTATGCGTGAGTTCCGTTCCATTTATGAAGATTACAACGATTTTGAACGGCAGCTCGGAAATGAGAGTGCCGTTCTTTCTATGTTTGAACTCAGCGATTGCGCGTCGCAGTTTATGAACGGGGAAAAACGTTGTCATTTTGTAAGCGGAAATCCGTTTGTCCTGCCCACAATGCGAGATGCGCTTCATAAAATTATAGACGCAAAAACGCATTTAACCGAACGGGCTGAAAAAATGCTTGAAGCATTGTCCGGGGACCTGGCAAAGCCGCTTGAACCGTCCTATGACGAATTAAATCCACCGCCTGAGCCTGAAAAGGAATACCGCTTTTCTCTCGGTGACACGGTGCATATCGGTGCAGATGAATACTCTATTCTCTCCATTGACGATAAGTCGGTTCTGCTCAATGACAGTAAGTTTCCGCTTCTTTGCGAAGAAATGAAACGAGAGGAATTTGACCGTAAGATTGCCGAAAATCCGATGAACGACAAATATCTGCAAGCGGTTGAAACAGTCCCCGAAAATGCTGACGGACCGATTGATAACGAGAAAATCAGGATAACTTTGGATTCAGGCAGAGACGCAGTCCATTGGATATATTACAATCCCGACTCGGACGCCGGCGGGCTATATGTCTCGGGGGATCTTGCGTTTTCGGTGTTTGAGGAGCTTATAGAAGAATACGACATCGCAAACCACCCCGAAAATGCCGAGAAGTTCTTTTCCGACCTTGAGGAAATGTCCGATCAATTTCTTGCCGAAATCAACACGCCGTTTTTCCTTGAAGCCGAAGATGATTATGAGTCGGATTACGATTATATAGAATTCACTCCCGAAAACATTTTGAGTATTCACAATGATATTCTGGAATTAAATGCAGAACATCAGGCGGAGCTTTCAAAAACGGCGGCGCAGAAAAGTCAAACACCGGTGTCGGCTTCCGAGCGTGAAGCGGAAGTCCTTGAAAGTGTTCTTAATAAGCTGAATATCGGCGATATTAAGCTCGCGTTTGAGGACGGAGAACTTGTTGCAGCGGACGGTAGCAGCAATGTTTGGCGCGGAAAACAGTTCTATGATTTTCTTGTGGAGGACGCAATCAGCTACGATGAGTACGGAAAGCCGAACGAAATAGACGGCGATGTACTTGCGGATTTCACCGAGCTTTGCAGGCTTCACGGCGTTGAGGTTAAGGACTATAACGCCCCCTCCCCTTGGGACGAATATGAAAAAGCAAAGAAAGAAAATCCCGATGCGGTTGTTATGCAGAAGGTCGGCGATTTCTTTGAAATGTTCGGCGAGGAAGATACAAAAATCGCGCACGAAGTCCTTGATCTGACGCTCACCAAAAAGACCTTTACAAATAAATCCATTACAACGCCTATGTGCGGGTTTCCCTTATTCAAAACCGAAGAATACACACAAAAGATTTTGGACGCGGGATACGATGTGGTTGTCGTAACTCACGAACCGGGCGAAAAGCTTGAAGTAAGGCGAATTGTATCTTCGGCAAAAGAAAAGGCAGAAATATCCCTTACTCCGCCGCCCGAGCAGAAAAAGCAAAGTAAGATTACGCCGAGCATTCTTTATCCAGAAATAAAGAGCGATTACCGCACGAATTTCCGCATTGATAACGATGACATCGGCACCGGCACACCTCTCGACAGGTTCTATAACAATTTTCACGCGATAGGACTTCTCAAAAAGCTGGAGAGTGAACACAGACTTGCCGACACAAACGAGCAGCGTATACTTTCTAACTACGTCGGTTGGGGCGGTCTGCCTCAGTTTTTTGAAGAAACCAATCCCCATTATGAGGAACTGAAAAGTATGCTTCCGGAGGACGATTATGCGTCGGCAAGAGAATCTGCAATGACAGCCTTTTACACGCCGCCCGTTGTTATTAAGGCGATATACAAAGCGCTTGGAAATATGAACTTCAAAAGCGGCAATATTCTTGAACCCTCCTGCGGCATCGGTAACTTTATGGGGCTTATACCCGACAGTATGAGCGATGCAAAATTTTACGGTATTGAGCTTGACCGCATTTCGGGAAGGATTGCACAGCAGTTGTATCAGAAAAACAGCATTGCCGTGCAGGGCTTTGAGAATACCAATCTCCCCGACAGCTTCTTTGATGCCGCAATCGGCAATGTGCCGTTCGGTCAGTTCAAAGTGCCGGATAAGCGCTACGATAAGCATAATTTTCTTATTCACGATTATTTCTTTGCCCGTACTCTCGATAAGGTGCGACCTGGCGGTATTATAGCGTTTATTACTTCAAAGGGTACGATGGATAAAGAAAACCCGGCGGTAAGGAAGTATATTGCACAACGGGCTGATTTGCTCGGCGCAATCCGTCTGCCGAACAACACCTTTAAGGACGCGGCGGGAACGGATGTTACTTCGGATATCATCTTTCTGCAAAAGCGTGACCGCCTTATCGACATTGAACCCGATTGGGTACACCTTAATACCGATGAAAACGGTATTACAATGAACAGCTACTTTGTCGATAATCCGGATATGATTATGGGCGAAATGCGACTGATTTCCGGTCCGCACGGTCCGACGCCTGCCTGTATCGCTTATGAGGACAGAAGCCTTGCAGAACAGCTGTCGGAAGCCGTAGAGAACATTCACGCAGAAGTTACGGAGTATGAGTTTGAACCACTTGCCGACGAGGAAGAAGACCTTTCTATTCCTGCCGAACCCGATGTCCGCAACTTTTCATATACGATTGCAGACGGCAAAATCTACTACCGTGAAAACAGCCGTATGAACCCCGTGGAGGTTTCTGTTACAGCCGAAAACCGCATTAAGGGTATGATCGCTATTCGCGATTGCGTTCGCACGCTTATTGAATACCAAACCGAGGATTTTCCCGATTCGTATATTGAGAATGAGCAGAAAAAACTCAACGAACTGTACGACGCATTTTCAAAGAAATACGGGCTGATCAATTCCCGTGCGAACAATTCCGCTTTTAATTCGGATTCCTCCTATTGTCTGCTTTCGTCTCTTGAAATTTTGGACGATGAGGGTAATTTCATCCGTAAAGCGGATATGTTTTCAAAACGGACGATTAAGCAAAAGGTTACCGTCACAAGCGTAGATACCGCGTCCGAAGCATTGGCACTGTCCCTTACCGAAAAAACAAAAATAGATATTGAATATATGTGCTCGCTCACGGGAAAGTCGGAAGAAGAAATTGCCGAAGATCTCAAGGGCGTTATTTTTTTGAATCCGAGGTATTCCGAAAGGTCAAGGGAGCTAAAATATTTACCTGCTGACGAGTATCTGTCCGGAAATATCCGCGAAAAGCTTAATGAAGCAAAGACGGCGGCAGAAGATGACAGCTGTTTTGAAATCAATGTAAAGGCTCTAACCGAGGTTATGCCGAAAGACCTTTCCGCAGGTGAGATATCTGTGCGCTTGGGGGCTACTTGGATACCGCCCGAGGATATTGAAAGGTTTATGTTTGAGCTTTTCGGGACCGCGCGGTATATATCTTTTAATATTCACGTGCATTACAGCGAGTATTCGGGTGAATGGAATATTGAGGGCAAGTCCTACGACCGCAACAATGTCAAGGTTTATAACGCTTACGGTACAAACAGAATCAACGGGTATAAGATCATCGAGGAAACGCTGAACCTGCGTGATGTGCGTGTGTTCGATTATGTTGAGGACGAAAACGGCAATAAAAAGCCCGTACTCAATAAGAACGATACCGCCGTCGCACAAGGTAAGCAGCAGCTTATAAAGGATGCCTTTGCTGACTGGATATGGAAGGATCAGGAGCGCCGCGACAGGCTGTGCAAGCTCTATAACGAAAAATTCAACAGCGTCCGTCCGCGAGAATATAACGGCGAGCATTTGAATTTTGTCGGTATCAATCCCGAAATAACGCTCCGTCCGCATCAGGTCAACGCTATCGCCCATATTCTTTACGGCGGGAACACCCTGCTTGCGCACGTGGTGGGTGCGGGCAAAACCTTTGAAATGGTTGCGGCAGCACAGGAATCAAAGCGGCTCGGTCTTTGTAATAAGTCCTTGTTTGTAGTCCCGAATCATCTGACGGAACAGTGGGCTTCGGAGTATTTGCAGCTCTACCCGTCGGCAAATATTTTGGTCGCGAGTAAAAAGGATTTTGAGACTAAAAACCGCAAGAAGTTTTGCGGCCGTATTGCTACGGGCGATTATGATGCCGTCATTATCGGCCACAGTCAGTTTGAAAAAATACCGATGTCGGTTGAGCGTCAGCAGGCTATCCTTAATCAGCAGCTTGAAGAAATAATGAACGGCATTTCGGAGCTCAAACGAAATCGCGGTGAGAATTTCTCTATTAAGCAGCTTGAAAAGGCAAAAAAGACGGTCAAGCAAAAGCTTGAAAAGCTTAATGACCAAACCCGCAAGGACGATATTGTGACCTTTGAGGAACTTGGTGTTGACCGCTTGTTTGTTGACGAAGCGCATTATTACAAAAACCTTGCCGCGTTTACGAAAATGAGGAATGTCGGTGGTATCAGTCAGACCGAAGCGCAGAAGTCAAGCGATCTTTATATGAAGTGCAGATACCTCGACGAACTTACGGGCGGCAAAGGTGTTGTGTTTGCGACGGGTACGCCAATTTCAAACTCAATGGTTGAACTCTATACAATGCAAAAGTATCTGGAGTATAACCTGCTGAGGAAAAACGACCTTTTGCATTTCGACTCCTGGGCGTCCACATTCGGCGAAACTGTTACGGCAATCGAGCTTGCTCCCGAGGGCAGCGGATACCGCCCAAAAACGAGATTTGCGAAGTTCTACAATCTACCGGAGTTGATGTCTCTGTTCAAGGAAACGGCGGATATTCAGACGGCGGATATGCTGAATCTCCCTGTGCCGAAAGCCAATTATCACAATGTGCTCTTAAAGCCGTCCGAGCAGCAAAAGGAAATGGTTCAGTCCCTTGCAAAACGCGCCGAGAAGGTGCGTAATAAGATGGTGAACTCAAGCGAAGATAATATGCTGCTTATCACCAATGACGGCAGAAAGCTTGCCCTTGACGGACGTTTGATAAACGAGATGCTACCCGACAGTGAGACGGGCAAGGTATCCGCCTGTGCCGACAATGTCTTTGATAGCTGGCAGAAAACCGCCGAAAAGCGTTCTACGCAGATGGTGTTCTGCGACCTCTCTACTCCCCACGGTGACGGTTCTTTCAATGTCTATGATGATTTGCGCGACAAGCTGATAGCGAAAGGCATTCCGAAAGAGGAAATTGCCTATATCCATTCGGCAAATTCCGAGGCGCAGAAAAAGGAACTGTTCGGCAAGGTGCGAAACGGTCAGGTCAGAGTGCTTATCGGTTCTACGCAAAAGATGGGTGCCGGCACGAATGTGCAGCAGAAACTGATCGCCCTGCACCATCTCGACTGTCCGTGGCGACCGAGCGATTTGCAACAGCGGGAGGGGCGAATTGTCCGACAGGGCAACGAAAACTCCGAGGTCGATATTTACACCTATGTTACCGAGAACACCTTTGACAGCTATCTTTATCAGTTGGTGGAATCAAAACAAAAGTTTATCGGGCAGATTATGACTTCAAAATCTCCCGTGCGATCTGCCGAAGATGTGGACGAGCAGGCGCTTTCCTATGCTGAAATAAAGGCTTTGTGTACGGGCAATCCGTATATCAAAGAGAAAATGGATCTTGATATTGATGTGTCCCGACTCAAGCTCTTAAAGGCAAATCACCTCAGTCAGATTTATTCTCTGGAGGATAAGGTACACAAGGAATTTCCTGCAAAGATTGCGGCGCTTGAAGAACGCATTAAGGGCTTTGACAAGGATATTGCAACAGCAAACAGTCACCCCGCCGGAGATAAGGATAATTTTTGCGGAATGACCGTTAAAGGCGTTTCCTTTCCCGAGAAAAAGGATGCAGGTGAAGCTATTATTGCTGCTTGTAAGGATATGTCAAGTCCCGACGCAATCGGGCTTGGCTCTTATCGCGGCTTTGATATGGAGCTTTCATTTGACACCTTCAGCAAGGAATATAAGATAACTCTTATAGGCGAGCTGCGTCATACTGTTATACTCGGCACAGACATTTTCGGTAATATACTGCGTTTGGATAATGCAATCGGTGCGTTTTCGGAACGGCAGATTGCCTGCAAGGAGCAGCTTGACGACACTAAGGTTCAGCTTGAAAATGCCAAAGCGGAGTCGAAAAAGCCGTTTCCGCACGAGGAGGAACTGAAAACAAAATCCGCCCGTCTTGCTGAGCTTAACACTTTGCTTGATATGGACAAAAGGGACAACGAGCTTGTGGACGGAGAACGCGTCGATGACGCAGAAGAACCGGACCGAAGCAACAGCCGCGATGCGAGGTAGCAAATAAATCGCACATTTGTATAGTCGTAGAAACCTCCGTATAATTGTAGCAGATACAAGAGTACGGAGGTTTTTATGATGAAATTCAAAGATGTAAAACGATACTTAACCATAGACAAAAGCGAAATTAACGAATATATCACGCTTGTGATGAAAGCACGGAACGCATATATCGATGAGCGAAAGCCTACCGAAGATGTGGATGAGCTGCTTTGCAAGCTGATGAAGATTAAGAAAAAGCTGCGAGCGTAGCGGAAAGAAACACACGCCGGATGGAATGAAAACCGTCCGGCTATTTTTATACCCATTTTTACATACCCACTCTCCTGCTTTCAGTGGGTGAATCGGAAAAGAAACGAGGTGAAAGGAATATGAAAAACGATATCAGAAAGGCAGATGAAGTCACTGTCGAAATGCGCGTCAACGACATTGTTTACGGTATTATCAGCGACGAACTTGATAATATGATCTGCGACTGTGAGGATCTGCCAGAGGAGTTTGAAAAGCTCTATTTTGCTAAACGCGTACTCTCTGTTCTTGAGAACAGCGATATGCCGATACGCGCGGCTGTCGGACTGCTCGACAATGTTTTCATCGTAGACGCGCTGCTTGAGGATAAGGACGAATATATCGGCGAATCGGACACCGATACCGATATCTACAACTTTGTGGTTGAATACGGCTACCGTCATTACGATGAGATTGTTATGCCGGGTGAGCTGCCCGAAACAGTCTTTATCCGAATGGCAAGATGTATGATGAAAAAAGGAGGATTCAGATACGAGGATTGATATATTATGTGGGTAACGCCCGAACAGATTGAAAAAGCAAAGCAGATGGATCTTCTGACTTATCTGCAAAACTATGAGCCGAATAATCTTAAAAAGATTTCGCACGACACTTGGTGTACCAAAGAACACGATTCGCTCAAAATATCCAACGGTAAATGGCATTGGTTTTCTCGGCACATCGGCGGAAAAACAGCTCTTGACTATCTCATAAAGGTCAAGGGCGTTTCTTTTGTGCAGGCGGTTGAAATAATTACAGGATATTCGGCAGTGCTACCGCCCGTATATACTCCTGCGCAGAAGCCAAATCAGCCGAAAGAATTGGAACTGCCCAAAAGCAATTCGGATATCTGTTCGGTTCGTCGGTATCTCAAAAGCAGGGGTATCGCCGACACGATTATCGACTATTGCCGTAATAACAAACTGCTCTACGAGGACGCAAAGTATCATAATTGCATCTTTTTAGGTTATGACGGCGATACGCCGAAATACGGTGCTGTCAGGAGTACAAATTCGGATTTCAAACGGGATTTAACGGGAAGTGATAAGCGCTTCTCTTTTTTTATCCCTGCCGAAAGCAAAACGCAAACCGTACATTTATTTGAATCGGCGATTGATCTGCTAAGTTATGCGACTCTTGAACTGAGTCACGGGCAATCCCGTCACGATGATCTTCTTTCTCTTGCGGGCGTATATAAGACGGAAAATAAGCAGGATATTCCGTTGGCTCTGAAAACCTATCTTGACCGACGCAAGGAAACGAAGGTTATCTATCTTCATCTGGATAACGATGAAGTCGGCAGGACGGCAACAAGGCAAATAACCGATGCGCTGTCTGCCGAGTATACCGTCATTGATCAGCCGCCTCAAAGCGGTAAGGACTTCAATGATTTTCTTAAAAACGAAATTCAAAAAAAGCGAAAGGAGCAGGTGCGATGAAAATTAAAATCTATCAGATAGACCGGGATAAGGACAATGGCAGTCTGAGCTTCCTTAACTACGAAAATACTGTTAAACGAACCGGCGGAAGAATACGAAGTGAAATCTACCACAAGGTTTTTGACGGCGATGTTGAGTGCAGCGGACTTGAAGATGTTTATTTTATGTTCAACGAAAACCGACCAGAGTCTTTCACCGGTCACTCTCTTTCGGTGTCGGATATTGTGGAGATTGAGAACTCCGACATCGTTGAAAAAGGCTATTACTTCTGCGATAGCTTCGGCTTCAAAAAGATTGATTTTGAGCCTTCTCTTGCAGTAGAAAGCAAGAAAGAGCAGATTACCGTTGTTATTTGCGAACCCGGCAAGCTTGCCCGTGTTGCGAATATCGGAACCGAACTGACAGATTTACAGGCGGTAGTCGGCGGCAATATCGAAACATTCTACCCATATGAAGAACAGGTATGTATTGTCTGCGATGATGAGGGGAAAATTTGCGGAAAACCTCTTAACCGCGCCATATACAACGAGGATGGGACGATTATGGACATTATGGCAGGAACTTTCTTTATCTGTGATTGCAGCAAGCCGAGCTTCGGCAGCCTTAGCAAGGAACAGCAGCAGAGGTTTGTCAATCAGTTTAAGTATCCCGAATCATTTTTCCGTATTAACGAGGAAATCAAGGCAGTTAAGTACAAGCCGGAAAGAAACGAGGTGAGATAAATGCCGAAGGAATTTGATGTAACGATTGTCGAAACCCTCAAAATGAAGGTGACTGTCGAAGCGGACAGCATGGAAGAAGCAGAGCAGTTAGTCAGCGACGGTTGGTACAGGGGTGAATATATCCTTGACGCGGAATGCTTTGAAGGCGTGGAGTTTGAATCGGCAGAGCCGGTAATTGACCTCAGCTACCGTGAGATGTCCGATGTATTCCACCATGTCAACGATAAGCATAAGGAACCCGTTTGCGGATATATCGTATTCTCTCCCGATAGCTTTGATAAGCCCTATTCCGAGCAGTCCCGAACCTATGTGGTGTCAAGCAACAACAAGGCGTTTATCAGCGGAGCCGGTGGCTATTCTATCTACGGTTCTTGCCTTGACGGAACCGATCAATGTGTCCGTCTTGAGGGATATATGCGTGGAGAAAACGCTTGGAAGATAGACCGTTGCTATATGAAAAGGGACGATTATGAACGTGCTGTTTCTCAGCAGGTAAAGAACAAAGACAACCGTGAGGAACGATAAATAAAACAGTGGAGTTAATAGGCGGTGTTGTCTTAGCAAGCAACGCATCTGCTTGTGCAGATACAGCTTGTTAGGTTCTGCCGCCCCTAAAACCCCGAAAGAAAAGGTGGTTATTATGTGAGAAAACGCAATTGTCGAGTCGAAGTTTACTTTGATGAAAATGAAAAAGATATGCTTATGACGAAAGTCCAAAAGTCGGGTTTATCGCGCGAAAGATATATGCGAATGTCGGCTCTCGGATATCCGATACACGAAAATCCTCCCATAGATTTTTACGCTTTGACAAAGGCTATGAATCGGATAGGAAATAATCTGAATCAGCTCTTGGTTAATGCGTATTCCACAGGTTTTGTGGATGCGCCGCTTCTCCGTAAACATCTAAAATCACTCAACGATATCGAAAATCGATTATGGGCTGAGCTTAAGCCGGGAGATAAATAATGGCTGTAACTTCAATATGGCCCATAAAAGGCAGATTGGATGTGATTTTGAAATACGCGTGCAATCCTGAAAAAACGGTTGAGAAAAATTATACGGCTCAATCTGAATTACACGCAATAGACAGTGTAATTGAATATGCGGCCGATGAGATGAAAACCGAAAAAAGGATGTATGTTACCGGCATTGGGTGCAACGAATACAACGCCGTTGAGCGCTTTAAAACCACTTTGAATACCTGCGGGGATAAAGGGAAAAGAGTTTGCTATCACGGGTATCAATCCTTCAAGGCAGATGAGGTCGACGCTGAAACCGCACACGAAATCGGCAAAACCTTAGCCGAAAACCTTTGGGGAGATAAATTTCAGGTGTTAGTCGCAACTCATTGTAACACAGGACATTATCATAATCATTTTATAATATGCGCAACCTCGTACAAGGATGGCTCAAAATTTCATAACGGAAAAGACGATTATCTCCGTATGCGCAAGGAATCGGATCGACTCTGCAAAGAGTACGGTCTTTCTGTTATCGAGAAACCGAAAACCAAAGGCAAAAGCTATGCCGAATGGAAAGCTGAATTTGAAGGCAGACCGACTGTGCGCGGTACTATCCGAGAAGCCATAGATATTGCCGTAAGAGGTTCGGGCAGCCGACTTGAATTTCTTGACGCAATGGATCAGATGGGCTTTATCATAGACCAAAGCGGTAAGTATCCGAAAATCAAGCATATCGGAGGAAAGCGCTTTGTGCGTTTCAATTCTCTCGGTCCGGGGTATTCGCCGGAGGAAATCTTTGAGCGCATCCGGTATAACGAATATCCCGAGTTCCCGGAAGTTCCGCCGCAGGAATCGCCGCAGCAGATTTTTGACGGACAAACCGAGCGCGTTGCGGCTATGAATTACACGGCGGTTTATCACTGCTTCGTTACGGCTTTGAAAATCACGACGGAAAGACCGAATACAAACAAAAAAATGTGCTTTCTTGTTCGCGAGGATCAGGGCAAAATGCGAAGCTATTCCGATCAGCTTTTGATGCTGACCGAGCATAAGATTGAAACCAAAGAGCAGCTTTTAGCGTTCCGTGAAAAAGCAACGGCACAAATCCCGGAAGTAATAAAACTCAGGCAGGATATGCGTAATGCCTTAAAGCGGGCAATTCGTGCCGGCGACGAAACAATGATAAGCAAAGCAAAATACAACATCGACATTTACTCAAGACAGCTTAAAAAACTGCGCCGTGAGATAAACGCTTGCGACGGTGTTTTAGAGCGTATGGAATCGGTACGGGAAAAGCTAACCCGAATCGAGGACAAAAAATTCAGAGGAAAGGATAGGTTAAAGAATGAACACATCAGCAGAAGCGGCAGAACAGGTAGTACGAATGAGTCTTAACGGAGCCGAAGCCGCATTAAAAATTACAGGCTCCGCGTCAAAAGAAGTTGCAAAGCTGCTTTTCAAAGCCTTAAAGGATTTATCTAAACAAACCAAGAAAACAAAAGGTCAGATGCGGCTTTCCAATCTTATAAAGTCCGGTAAGAAGCTTGAAATTTATCAGGTGGCGGACGCAAATCTGAAAAGGTTTTGTGAGCAGGCAAAAAAGTACGGTATGATCTATACCGTACTCAAGGACAGAAACAAAAACGACGGTATCACCGAGGTTATGGTTAAGGCGGAGGATAAGGCAAAGATTGACCGCATTTTTGAACGCTTAGGTCTTGTTCCCGAAAGCGTCGCAGATGTTCACCCTGAAAAGACAAAGGAAAAGGACGCTCCGGAGCGCACTGCATCGGATAAAAGCGAAGCGGATAAATTTCTCGATGAGGTGATGGCAAAACCCAACCCCACCAAGGAGGAACCGCATACCATAAACCCCACAGAGGCACGGACAGAGAAACAAAATCAGTCCGTGCCTTCTTCAAAGAGCAATCGCGATTCAAAGGACCGTTCGGCTGATACCCGAACCGCCGAGGAACGCCGTCCGTCTGTGCGTAAAGAGCTTAAAGAGATACGCGAGGAAATGGACAGAGAGAAAAAGCCGAAAGGCAAGACCAAAAACAGCCCGACAAAAACAGCCGAGCACAAAGCTCCGGCAAAAAAGAAAAAATCGAAGGAGAGATAATGTATGAATAATTTTGATGATCTTTTCACCGCCGGCGGCGAGAAAAAAGAAACCAAGTCCGAGCGCTCGTATAACAAAGAAGAATGGGCGGCAAAAAAGCAGCAGGAACGAACCGACGCTTTTGAACTGCTCGATACCGCTACCAAAGAAGCGGTTGAAAACTGCGAGACTTTCCGTGACTATCTGCTCGTTCAGAGCAGATTCGGAAGGTACTCGGTCAGCAATGCACTGCTTATTGCCTATCAGAATAATGAAGCCACTTACCTTGCCGATTTTGAGACTTGGAAAGAAAAAGGCGTGTTTGTGCAGAGGGGCGAAAAGGCAATCACCTTGCTTGAACCGGGAAATGAGTTTACCCGTGAGGACGGAACGACAGGCTTCTCGGTCAATGTCAAGAGGATGTTTGATGTTTCGCAAACCAACAGCCGTCGTGATTATTCACGAAGAGAACCGGACGAACGCAGAGTGCTGAAAGCACTGATTGCCTCCTCCCCCTGCGATATTCGTATGACGAACGAGCTTGAGGGTAATGTCTGCGCAAGATATGTGCCGAAGGACGATGCAATTTATATCCGTCAGGGGCTTGACGGATATGACATTTTCCGAAGTCTGTCGCAGGAAATTGTAATCGCAAACTTTGCAAAGGACGGCGTCAGACGTGAGGACTGTTCCTTTACCGCCTATTGCGCGTCATATATCCTTTGCGAACGCAGCGGCTTTGATACCGGCGATTATAATTTTGAGAAAGCCCCGGACCGCTTCAAGGAAGCTGAGCCGAAAACAATTCGCGGTCAGCTTGATAAGATTCGCGATTCCGCTAACGAGGTGTCTCAGGATATGCGCCGTGCAATGGAGGAACAGCAGAAAGCAAAACGCTCCAAAGATGACGGCGCAAGATAAGGAGGCTTCGCAATGACGGAAGCAAAGCGAATTATGACAATGGACGATTTTGAGCACCGTTTGCTTGTCGGCTGTATCAATAAGGCGCGAACCGAATATATGGAGGAAGGCAAGCCTACCGAGGATATAAACGAACTGCTCATTAAAGCCATTGAAGCCCCTACTAAGAAAGAAAAACGAAAGGCAGACCGTGAGGGAAGATAAATTCTCTCGGACGAATATTATTCTCTACTGTTTAGGGTTGATTCCGACTGTATGGCTGGGGCTGCTTGCAGCTCCGGCTCTTCGTTCGGGACTTCCGAACCTCATCAAAAATCTTGCGGTTGTATTCAGTAACCCGTTTCATATCGTGTGGTGCGAGGACAGTGTAAAAGCTGTCCTCATTTTTATATGCACGTATGTAATGGGAATTGGAATTTATCTGTCTACCGCGAGAAATTATCGCCGCCGTGAAGAACACGGTTCGGCACATTGGGGCAATGCCGGACAGGTAAACAAAAAGTATGAGAATAAGGCAGAACCCGAGAAAAACAAAATCCTCACGCAAAAAACCAAAATCGGTTTGGACGGCAGAAAGCATCGCCGAAACCTAAATGTTCTTGTGTGCGGCGGTTCGGGTGCAGGCAAAACAAGATTCTATGCCAAACCGAACATTATGCAGGCAAACACAAGCTTTGTTATTCTCGATCCGAACGGAAAAGAAGTTTTAGGATATATATTGCAAGCAATCCATTGAACACGGTTACGAATAAAAAACGGAAAGGAGGTCAGAAAGTGCCTAAAATCAGGGATTATAACAGAGTTACAGCCCTCTATGAAAGGCTGTCCAAGGATGATGAGCAGCAGGGCGAATCGAACTCAATACTGAATCAAAAAAGATTTCTCGAAGATTTTGCCCGCAAAAGCGGTATGACGAACATCAAGCATTTTACCGATGACGGCTATACAGGGCGTAACTTTAACCGTCCCGGATTTCAGGCAATGCTTGCAGAAGCCGAAGCCGGAAAAATCGGCACGATTATCGTCAAGGATATGAGCCGTTTCGGCAGAAACTATCTTGAAGTTGGCTTTTATACCGAGATTCTGTTCCCCAAGAAGCAGATACGCTTTATCGCAATCAATAACAGCGTGGACAGCGACAAACCACAGGATAACGACTTTACCCCGTTCCTCAACATAATGAACGAGTGGTATGCCAAGGACACCAGCAACAAGATAAAATCCATCTTTCTGTCCCGTATGAATGATGGCAAACGCTGCTCCGGCAGCATTCCCTACGGCTACAATCGACTGCCCGAAGATAAACAGACCTTAGTGGTCGATCCTGTTGCTTCTCAGGTGGTAAAACACATCTTTGAGCTTGCGGCAGAGGGCTTGACACCTCCGGCAATCG
>Ga0129312_1000087_pt1 | contig 94738 bp, 76 predicted proteins | sample O827metagenome_FD_94434 | JGI IMG/M metagenome (GOLD analysis project Ga0129312, IMG submission 94434) | Orangutan group fecal microbial communities from Wisconsin, USA - O827 metagenome | ecosystem: Host-associated > Mammals > Digestive system > Large intestine > Fecal | place: USA: Wisconsin... | reverse complement strand
TCTGCTGAGCAACGTCATCTCCACCAGCGTCAAGGAGCAGGCGCTGTACGGCGGCGTTGTGCCGGAGATTGCCAGCCGCCGCCACTGCGAATTTATCAGTGCTACGGTCAAAAAATCTCTGCTGGACGCCGGTAAGACCATGGAGGACGTGGACGCTGTGGCTGTCACCTTTGCGCCGGGGCTCATCGGCGCGGTGCTGGTAGGCGTGAACTTTGCCAAGGGTCTGGCCTACTCGGCGGGCAAGCCGCTGGTGCCGGTTCACCATCTGCGGGGACACATCGCCGCGCTTTACCTGACCCACCCGGAACTCAAGCCGCCTTTTTTATGTCTGGTGGCTTCCGGCGGGCACAGCCACATCGTGGAGGTGCAGGACTACACCCACTATCACATTCTGGGGCACACCGTAGACGATGCTGCGGGCGAAGCCTTTGACAAGGTGGCCCGCACACTGGGTCTGCCTTACCCCGGCGGCCCCAGCGTAGCCGCTGCCGCCAAGACCGGTGACCCCAAGGCCTACCGCCTGCCGGTGCCCCATGTGGAGGGCAAATACAACGTGAGCTTTTCCGGCTTAAAGACCGCCGTGCTCAACGAGGTAAACAAAGCGCAAATGAAGGGCGAGGAAGTGAACGTCCCCGACCTTGCCGCCAGCTTTCAGGAGCGCATCGCGGGCATTCTGGCCGAAAAGCTGCTGCTTGCCGCTGCCGATACCGGGGCAAAACAGGTGTGCCTTGCCGGGGGTGTCGCCGCCAACGGCCGTCTGCGCCAGCTGGTGAACGACGGTGCCCAGAAGCTGGGCGCAAAAGTCTACCTGCCGGAGCTGAAGTTCTGCGGCGACAACGGTGCCATGATCGCAGCGCAGGGCTACTACCAGTACATTGCCGGGCACACCGCCGGGCTGGAGCTGAACGGCCTGCCCACCCTGCCCATCGACTATGAATAAATACATCACCGGAGGTGTTCCCATGACCGAGCGCAATCCTATCCTGCAAAGCCTGTTCGACCGCAAGTCGATGCGGGTGTATGAAGAAAAGCCCATCCCTGCCGAGATGAAGCAGGCCATTTTAGAAGCTGCCGTACAGGCACCCTCTGCGGGCTGTCAGCAGCTGTATACCATTTTAGACATCACCGACCCGGCGCTGAAAGAAGCACTGGCCGAAAGCTGCGACCACCAGCCCTTTATTGCCAAAGCGCCGCTGGTGCTGGTGTTCTGCGCCGACTGCAAAAAGTGGTACGATGCCTACTTAGAAGTTGGCTGCACGCCCCGCACCCCGGGTGTGGGCGATCTGATGCTGGCGGTCACAGACGCCGCCATTGCCGCCCAGAACGCCGTAGTCGCCGCCGAAAGCTTTGGCATCGGCTCGTGCTACATCGGGGACATCATGGAGAACTGCGACATCCAGCGCAGTCTGCTGCACCTGCCGGACTATGTGTTCCCGGCAGTGATGCTGGTGTTCGGCTGGCCCACCCAGCAGCAGAAGGACCGCGTAAAGCCCCAGCGCTGCGCCATGGAGCACATCGTGCACGAAAACGGCTACCGCACCATGGACGGCACAGAACTGCGGGATACCTTTGGCTACAAGGCCGGTAACGCGCCCTTTGAGCAGTGGTGCACCGCCTTTTGCAACCGCAAGTATAACTCCGATTTCTCCAAGGAGATGACCCGCTCGGTGGAGGAATACCTCAATCAGTTCCGCTAATCTGAACCGCAAATTACAGCAACAAAAAGCGGCAGCTGCACGGCATTTTGTGCAGCTGCCGTTTCTCGTTTATCTTTGGTTTTCCGCAAACAGTGCGCCCAGCTCCGGCAGGATATCATGGGGCAGCATCCCGTACTCGCCGCGCTTTGCGGCAGCGCGATCGGCGGCGGCACCGTGCAGGTATACCGCGCAAGCAGCGGCTTGGTAGGCGGGCAGACCGCAGGCCAGCAGCGCCGCCAGCATCCCCGCCAGCACATCCCCGCTGCCGCCCCGGGCAAGCCCCGGGTTGCCGGTGGGGTTCACACACACCCGCCCGTCCGGGCTTGCCACCACGGTACGTGCACCCTTCAGCACCACCACGGCATTCCACGCCTTGGCATACCGCAGGGCGATGCCCTCCCGGTCGGCGGCAAGTTCTGCCGCCGAAAGCCCGGTCAGGCGTGCCATCTCGCCGGGGTGCGGGGTGACCACCAGCTCCCCCGCCGGGTGCGGAAAGGGCTTGCCCTCGGCCAGCAGCTGCGCGGCGGCGTTCAGACCGTCGGCGTCCAGCACCGCAGCCCCCGCAAAACCGGGCAGAAGCTGCTGCACCAGCGTGCGGGTCTCGGTGGCCCGGGCGGCGCTTTGCGCCGTGGCGCCAAGACCGGGGCCCAGCAGCAGCACGGTGGCCTTCTGCCGCCGGAGCAGCGGTACATTTTCCGGTGCAATGCCGCCCTGTGCGCCCTCTTTACAGGGGCACAAGCAGCACTCCGGCAGGCGGGTGACGGCGGCGCTGACCACCGGCTCGACGCTGGCAAGGGTAACGATGCCTGCCCCGGTGCGCAGTGCGCCCTCGGCTGCCAGCAGGGCAGCGCCCCGGTAAAAGGCACTGCCCGCCACTGCCAGCACGCTGCCAAAGGTGCCCTTATGGCTGTCCCGGGCGCGGCGCGGGATGCTTTGCCAGACAAATTCTTCGGTAATTTCCACAGCCATGGGAGCACCTCCAATGGAATGATTTGAATGCCCTCCGTTTCACTCTGGGCATTTTTAGCGGAATCATTATTTTATATTTTGTCGTTTTGGAAAATCTGCGGATTTTCCAAACCAACTTTTTCACAAGAGAGGAATTTTTTCGGGATAACTTTTACGCCTGTCCCTGCACAAGGGCACGGATCTGCTTTTCCACGTTCTGCACTTCCTCGTGGAACATCCGGGCAGACACGCGCAGCGCGCCGTGACCAAGGATAATGACCTGCTCCATGCCGTCTGAGGTCGCCACGCGGACGCGGCGGCTCTTGCCGATTTCATGGGTGACCCGCTCGATGAACATATCGGCGGTCTCGGCCTCCTTGGTGTAGACCACATGGATGTTGTGGTACTGCTCGATGGCGCCGGGGCTGCCGGGCACGCGGTAAGCATCAAACACCAGAATGAGCACGCATTTCTGGTAGCCCTGATAGTTGCACAAGATGTCCATCAGCCGATGGCGGGCAGCGTCCAAGCTTTCCTTTGACAGCGCGTTCAGCTCGTCCCACGCAAAGATGATGTTGTAGCCGTCCACCAGCAGATACTCTGGGGCAATTTCCCACTGCTCTGCGGCAAAATCCGGGCGTTCGGTCTTTTGCACCGGGCGGAAGGCCGCCAGTGGGTCCCGCTTGATGGGGCCGTAGGTGCGCTCAAAAATTTTGAGCAGTTCGGCGTCCTCCTCCAGCGTGGCGCGGTAGGCCATGGCGCGGCGCTGGGGCGCAGCCTGCACCTCCGGGCGGGCGGGCTTTGCCTTGCCCCAGCCGCTTTCAACATGCATGTGACTGCGCACCTCGTTCCACGGCACTACAAAGCCAGCACCATGGGCACAGAACACGGAATCTGCGGGGTTTTCCAGATCATGCTCCGGCTGGTAGCCGATTTCTGCAATGACCTGCTGCGCGTTGTGGCAGGGGCGGTAGCCGTCCAGCGTCAGGCTCAGCCGTCCCCTGCCCCGGGTGTAGCTGACCACCTCCATGGGGTAGCTGCGCATGGTAGATACCGGCGCAAAGCCGGTCAGGGTGGCGTTCTCCGCACCGCTTTCTGGCGGGTCAAAGCTGCCCTCCATGCGCTGGATATCGCTCATGGCGCGGCCGATGTTCTCCACCGGCACTTCCAGCCGGAAAGCATACCACGGCTCTAACAGCTGGCTTTTTGCCAGCATCAGCCCCTGCCGCACGGCGCGGTAGGTAGCCTGTCGGAAATCTCCGCCCTCGGTGTGCTTGAGGTGCGCTTTGCCGGTGAGCAGGGTGATCTTTATATCGGTCAGCGGTGCACCGATCAAAACGCCAAGGTGCTGCTTTTCTTCCAGATGGGTCAGCACCAGCCGCTGCCAGTTTTTGTCCAGAACCTCTTCCCGGCAGTCGGCGGCAAACTGCATCCCGCTGCCCCGGGGCAGCGGTTCCAGCAGCAGATGCACCTCGGCATAGTGGCGCAGCGGCTCGTAATGTCCCACACCTTCCATCGGCTCAGTGATGGTTTCTTTATACAAAATGCCGCCCGGGCCAAAGGATACCTCCAGCCCGAACCGCTCTGCCAGCAGGCTGCGCAGCACTTCCAGCTGCACCTCACCCATCAGCTGCACATGAATTTCGCCCAAGCTTTCGTTCCACACCACATGGAGCTGGGGCTCTTCCTCCTCCAGCCGGTGCAGCTTGCCCAGCGCGGCGTGCACATCTGCGCCCTCCGGCAGCAGCACCTGATAGCTGAGCACCGGTTCCAGCACCGGCACATCGCTGTCCCGCTCTGCCCCAAGCCCGGTGCCGGGCTTTGCATGGGTCAGGCCGGTCACGGCGCACACCTGTCCCGGGCCGATAGCCTCGGTCAGGGTATATTTTGCGCCGGAGTACAGCCGCAGCTGGTTCGCTTTTTCTGCCCACGGCTCGCCATCTGCTTCGCCAGAGAGTAGAGCCTTTACCTTCAGCTCCCCGCCGGTGACCCGCAGCCATGTCAGGCGGGTGCCCTGCTCATCCTGTGATACCTTGAACACCCTTGCACCAAAGGCATGCAGCGCCGGGGCGGGGCGGGTGTAGCGGTCAAGCCCCTCCAGAAGTGCATCCACCCCGTCCAGCCGCAGCGCCGCCCCGAACCAGCACGGAAAGACGTGCCGCCGGGCAACTGCGGGGATAATGTCGGCATCGGTCAAGGTTCCCGCGTCCAGCATTTTTTCCATCAGCTGCTCATCGCACAGCGCCAGTGCTTCGTTGCGGGCGGCAGGCTCTGCGCCAAAATCCACAAAGCCCTCGCCAAGGCGGTGGTTCAGTTGGGTGAGCAGCTGCTCCCGGGTCATGCCGGGCAGGTCCATTTTATTCACGAACACAAAGGTGGGCACATGGTAGCGCCGCAGCAGCCGCCACAGCGTTTCGGTATGGCTCTGCACACCGTCCGTTCCGCTGACCACCAGCACCGCATAGTCCAGCACCTGCAAGGTGCGCTCAGTCTCGGTGGAAAAATCCACATGGCCGGGGGTGTCCAGCAGGGTGATGGCGGTATTGCCCGCCGCAAGCAGCGCCTGCTTGGAAAAGATGGTGATGCCGCGTGCTTTTTCCAAGCTGTCGGTATCCAGAAAGGCGTCCCCGTGATCCACCCGCCCCAGCTTTCGGATGGCTCCGGCGCGGTAGAGCATGGCCTCGGAGAGGGTGGTCTTGCCGGAGTCCACATGGGCCAGAATGCCCAGTACGATCTGTTTTTGCGTTGTTTCCATGCACTGCTCCTATAACTATTATTTCCTGTTTATTGTAACACGCTTTGCCGGGAAAAGAAAGTTTTCATGTGCAAATCCTGAAGGCAAAAAACGGCACCGGGCAGAAAGCGGTCTGCCCGGTGCGTTTTTCTTAAAAAAGGTCCAGCATATTGTCCAGATAGATTTCCTCCCGCACCTGCAGCTGGTATTCCGGCTTTATCATGTAGTAAAGCAGAAATTCCAGCACCAACGCGCTGCCAAGTCCCCTGCCCTCTATCTTGAACTGGGAAAAGCCTGCGGGCAGGTACCGCTGCCGGATGTCCTCCACCCCGATGAACCCGGGGCTGCGCAGCGCCTTGGAAAAGCGGTAGCCCCCGGCGGCATCCGGGGCGGTGCAGCGGTGGTCCGGGCAGTCCTCGCCCAGATTCTGGCGGCTGACCGTCTCGTAGCAGCGCTTGCGTTCAGTGCAGCCGAACCAGCAGCACTCATTGCACAAAAACTCCACCTTGGCCTTTTGCTCCGGCGGCAGAGTGCGCAGCTGTTCCAGTGCCGGGTTCAGCCGGAAATCCGGCACCACATACCGGAACTGCGGCTTTGCCAGTTCCTGCTGCAGCTGCGCGAAATCGGTGAGCACTTTTGTGGTGGAGGACACCAGATACAGCTCCGGCCAGCGCTGCCGCAGATAGTCTGCCAGCAAATCAGAATGGACGATCACGCCGTTTGGCACACTGCCCGCCTTGGCAAACTGCTCACACAGGGCGTTGCACTGCGGGTCGGCAAGGTGCTGGGCCCGCAGCAGGGAGTTACTGAAGGTCAGCCGCCCGGAGATGCCGTATTCCCGCAATAGCGCCAGCACCTCGCGCGCAGCTGCCCCGCCGCTGGAAATGCGTCCCCCGCCCCAGATGCAGCCCGCCGGGGCACCGTAGATAGAGCCGATGGCGCACCAGTCGTAAAAATATTCCCGGTGCTCCCGGTACAGCGGCAAAAAGCGGCGGTACAGCTCGTAAAACTCGAACAGGCCGGGCAGATGATAACAGGCAGCTGCGGGCTTTTCCATAGGGGTTCCTTTCCTGCAAAAAGGGAGCTGCTGCGTAAAAATGCCGTGCAGCGGCTCCCCTGTTTTTATCGTATTGCTTCTGTTACACGGTAGCGCCGACCTGAGGGGCGCCGCCTGCGAGCTGCTCTGCCGTAAGCGGCCGGGCTTCTGCGGGGGCGTTCAGGCGCTCCTTTGCCACCGCCAGCATCAGCTTGATGCGGTTTTCCTGATTGACCCGGGTAGCGCTGGGATCGTAGTCGATGGGGGTGATGTTGGCACCGGGGTACAGTGCACGGATCTTGTTCACCATGCCCTTGCCCACGATATGGTTGGGCAGGCAGCCAAAGGGCTGCGCACACACGATGTTGCCATAGCCGCCCTGCACCAACTCGATCATTTCGGCGGTCAGCAGCCAGCCCTCGCCCATTTTTGCGCCCAGCGAGATGACCCCCTTGGGCTTTTCCACCAGCTCCTTGAAGGGGCCCGGCGCATAGAACCCGGCGTCCGTCTCTGCCTTGAGCATGACGCGTTCCACGCTGTCCAGCCAGTTGAGGAACTGGTCGGTGCCTACCTTTACAGCCAGCTTGCCGCCGTACAGCACATGATCCTCGCCCATGTTGAAGGCGCAGTACTGCACAAAGCCCATCAGACCGGGGAAGTTCACCTCGCAGTCCTGACTTTCCAGGAACTTCTGCAAATCGTTGTTGCCCAGCGGGCTGTACTTGACGTAGATCTCGCCCACAACGCCCACCTTGACCTTGGGCACCCGAGTGACCGGGATGGTTGCAAATTCCTTTGCGATGAGCGGGAAGGTGTGCTTCATTTCCCGGGAAGTAAAGCCTTTTCCTGCCAGCAGTGCACGGCCAAGACGGGCGATCCAGCGATCCACCATGCGGTCAGCAGCGCCCTTTTCATTCTCGTAGGGGGCCACCTGATTGCGCAGCGCACACAGCATATCGCCGTAGAAGATGCAGGCGATACACTTGCGCGCCAGCGGGAGGGTCATCTGGAAGCCGCTGTCCTTTTCCAGACCAGAAAAGTTCAGGCTTGCCACCGGGATCTGCGGGTAACCGGCCTTGACCAGCGCCTTACGCAGCAGATGGATGTAGTTGGAGGCACGGCAGCCGCCGCCGGTCTGGGTGATCAGCAGCGCGGTGTGCTCCAGATCGTACTTGCCGCTGTTCAGCGCATCCAGAAACTGGCCGATGACCAGCAGCGCCGGGTAGCAGGTATCGTTATGCACATACTTCAGCCCCAGCTGTGCCACCGCGCTGCCGCAGTTGCCCAGCAGCTCACACTTATAGCCCTCGCAGCGCAGTGCGTACTCCATGAGCCGGAACTGGGTCACGGCCATGTTGGGGATAAGGATGGTGTGGGTCTTTTTCATCTCCGGGGTAAATTTAGGATAATGATATTCCATAGGTTCCTCCTATGTTGCTCTAAACAAGATAGACCCCGCAAAGACTTCCCCCGCCGGGGGAAGTCTTTCAGCCTATCTCAGGGTTTCTTTTATTCTGCCTTTTCTGCGGCAGCCTCGTCCCGCTCGTCCAATGCGGCAAACAGGCTGCGCAGACGGATATTCACTGCACCGAGGTTCGTGATCTCGTCGATCTTCAGCTGGGTATACAGCTTGTTGCCCCGCTGTAAGATCTCGCGGGTCTCATCGGTGGTAATGGCATCCACGCCGCAGCCGAAGGACACCAGCTGCACCAGATCCATATCCTTCTGGGTGGTACAGTACTTGGCGGCGGCATACAGGCGGCTGTGGTAGGTCCACTGGTTCAGCACGCTGGTGGGGAACTTTTGCACCCGGTTGGAGATGCTGTCCTCGGTGACCACCGCAGCCCCGTGGCGGGTGATCAGGTGGTCGATACCGTGGTTAACCTCCGGGTCTACATGGTAGGGGCGGCCTGCCAGCACGATGATGCGCTTGCCCTGACGGCGCGCCTCGTCGATGATCTCGCTGCCCTTTACCCGGATCTTTGCCATGTGCGCCTCGTACTCCGCGTAGGCAGCATCGGCTGCGACCTGCACCTCCCGCTCAGAGATGCCGCCAAAGTACTTGGGCAGCACCTCTTTTGCCATCTTGTGCACAAAATCCTTGGGGCGGTGGATGCCCACATAATCATAGATGAACTTTTTGCCCTCCAGCTCCGGGCAGTTGCCTGCCAGAACCTCCGGGTAGTAGGCCACCACCGGGCAGTTATAGTGGTTATCGCCCAAGCCCTCGTCCACATTGTAGGTCAGGCAGGGGTAGAAGATGGCGTCCAGTTCCATCTGGCTCAGCGCCTTGATGTGGCCGTGGCTCAGCTTTGCCGGGAAGCAGGCGGTATCGCTGGGGATGGTAGCCTGTCCGGCCAGATACAGCCCGCGGGTGGACACCGGGCTGGTGTGCACCGCAAAGCCAAGGCTCGTCCAGAAGGCGTACCAGAAGGGCAGCAGCTCATAAAAGCCCAGACACAGCGGGATGCCGATGGAGCCGCGCTTACCGGGCACAGGCTTGTAGCTGGCCAGCAACTGCTGCTTGTAGGCGTACAGGTTCAGGCTGTTGTCCTCGCTTTTGCCGGTAACAGGCTTATCGCAGCGGTTGCCGGAGATGAACTTGTGGCCGTCGGCAAAGGTGTTGACGGTCAGCTGGCAATGGTTGCCGCAGCCGCCGCACTTGACGCTGACCACCTGCTGTGCAAACTTTTCCAGCTCCTGCTCGTCCATCATGGCAGAGGTAGTCTGGTTGTTTTTATGGCTCTGGCGCAGGCCGTATAAAGCAGCGCCGTAAGCGCCCATCAGGCCGGCAATGTCCGGCCTGATGACCTCCACGCCCATTTCCTTTTCAAAGGCGCGAAGCACGGCTTCATTATAGAAGGTACCGCCCTGCACCACGATCTTGCGGCCCAGCTCTTCCGGGCTGGAAGCGCGGATCACCTTGTACAGCGCGTTCTTGACCACGCTGATGGACAGACCTGCGGAGATATTCTCGATGCTGGCACCGTCCTTCTGCGCCTGCTTGACCGAGCTGTTCATGAACACGGTGCAGCGACTGCCCAAGTCCACCGGGCGGTCTGCGAACAGACCCAGCGCGGCAAACTTCTTGACGTCGTAGCCCAGCGCCTGCGCAAAGGTCTGCAAGAAGCTGCCGCAGCCGGAGGAGCAGGCCTCGTTCAGGAAGATGTTGCTGATGGCGCCATCCTCGATCTTGAAGCACTTCATGTCCTGTCCGCCGATATCAATGATGAAGTCCACGTCCGGCATAAAGTACTTGGCAGCGGTAAAGTGCGCCACCGTTTCCACCAGACCGTAATCACAGCGGAAAGCGTTCTTTACCAGTTCCTCACCGTAGCCGGTGGTGGTGACGCTGGCCACCTGCAGCCCCGGGTGCTCTTTGTAGATCTTGAGCAGCTGCTCCCGGATGAGGGGCAGCGGGTTGCCAAGGTTGGGCTGATAGTTGGTGTACAAAATCTGGCTCTTTTCGTCCACCACCACCAGCTTGACGGTGGTAGAACCAGAGTCGATGCCGATATGCACCGGCCCGCAGTGGGCGCTGAAGGCCACGCGGGGCACGCTGTGGGACATGTGCCGTGCATGGAAAGCCTCGTACTCCTCCTTGCTGGCGAACAGCGGCGGCTCGCTGGCGTAGGTAGCGGTGGCGGCGTACTTGTCCAGCGCAGCGGCCACCTCAGTGAGCACAAATTCCTTATCGGCATACAGAGCAGCGCCCAGCGCCACATACAGCAGGCTGTTCTCCGGGCAGGTGCCGGTCACGTTCAGCGCCTCGTCAAAACTCTTGCGCAGCACGGTGCTGAAGGTGAGCGGGCCGCCCAGATAAAGGATATTGCCCTTGATGGGGCGTCCCTGTGCCAGACCGGCGATGGTCTGGTTGACCACAGCCTTATAGATACTGGCGGCGATATCCTCGGTGCGGGCACCCTGATTGATCAAAGGCTGCACATCGCTTTTGGCAAACACGCCGCAGCGGGAGGCGATGGTATAGGTACGCTGCGCCTGCTCTGCAGCCTTGTTCATCTCATCGGCGCTCATCTTCAGCAGGGTAGCCATCTGGTCGATGAAGGCACCGGTGCCGCCGGCACAGCTGCCGTTCATGCGCACCTCGGTGCCGTTGGTCAAAAACAAAATCTTGGCATCCTCGCCGCCCAGCTCGATGACGCAATCGGTCTTTGGCATAAAGCGCTTGACCGCCACGCGGGTGGAGAACACCTCCTGCACAAAGGGCACACCGCAGCTGTCCGCCAAGCCCATACCGGCAGAGCCGGAGATGCTGAGTAGCGCTTTGCTGCCATGCAGCTGCTCAGCATCAATGCGCCGCAGCAGCTCCTGCGCCTTTTCCAGAATATGGCTATAATGTCGTTCGTATGTAGAATATAGCAGTTCATCATGCTCGCCCAGCACCACACACTTGATGGTGGTACTGCCGATGTCAAGACCTACTCTCACCTTGTTTTCCCTCCTAAGGACAAATAACCGGAGCATAACGCCCCGGCTGCCATGGCAAACAGCCGTTATGCGGCAAAGACCCGTAACGGCAGCTCTCTCTTTTTAACAGCCCGCATCGCGCAGCTGCGCTGTTCTTAGGCAGCGAGCACAGTAAAAAATGCAGCAAATGCGTTTTTGCATACATTATTATTATAATCCAATCGCGGGCGGCATTCAATCCATGTTGTTTATTTTACACGAAAAAAATAGTATTTCTTGCTCAAAAGGCTGAACTTTTTGTGAACAAGTGTCTTTTTTCCCGCAAAAAAGCCGCCGCACAGAGTTTGTGCAGCGGCCTTGTACCGGCGGGACATTTTGAATGGTTTCCGCGTGTGCTTTGGTTATTTCGAGCGGGAGCTCTCCCTACGATCTCACGCGTAAAAATGCCTTTGGAGCGCTCCGTTTTCCTTACCGGTTCACGAAATTCAGCACCAGCGCCAGCAGCAGCATGTGCACGGGGTAAAAGGCGTAGCAGGCGTACTGGAAAGGTTTGCTGTGATAGCCCTGCCGCCCGCAGTACAGCCAGATGGGCACCAGTGCCAGCAGCGCCAGCCCTTGCTGGCAAAGCTCAAAGTCCATGCCGAAGAGCTGAATGGGGTACATCAGCCCGCCCAGCAGCTCCACATTGACCCAGTACAGTGCTGCCAGCTGCCCCAGCAGGCACCACCACTTGCGCCCGTGCCCGTGAAAAAAGTAGAAGATGAATACGGTCAGCACACCGGCGCCGTAGTAGTCCACCATGCCCAGCGTGCCCAGCACCGCGCCCGCCACCACCACAAGGGCGGAGACCAGCAGGTACAGTGCTGTTTTCTGCTTTTTGCGCACGGTTTCCATCAGATGGATGCCCAAAATGCCCAGTAGCAGCGTCCAGATGACGTTCTGGTGCACCGGGTAGAACCATGTGCCGCCGTACATCAAATCGAAGGGCACTTCTGAAAGCAGGGCAAACAGCAGCAGGCGCAGGGTGTATTTTTTCAGGTCATGGGTGTGGAAATAGCCCTCCACCGCCATAAAGGCAAAGATGGGAAACGCCACCCGCCCGGCACAGGTCAGCCATTCCTGCGCGGGCAGCAACGTCGCCCACAGGTGGTCCATCAGCATCAGCACCATGGCAAGGATATGAAGAGCCGCTGCGCTCAGGTCAAAGCGGAGCGCGACAGTGGAATGGATCGGTTTGGTTGACATACGCATACCTCGTCTTTTGTCGAAATTTCGTTGTTCTGTCTGGAATACGAACGAGCCCCGCAAAGAATTGCAGCCCCGGCCAGATTTTTCCACCGCCGGGGCTGCAGGAATGCTTTATTTTTTCTGCTGCGAATACCCCAGACACAGAAAGGCGGAGCCAAGGCAGAGCCATACCACCGCCGTGGAGTGATTCTCGCCGGTAAAAAAGTTCAGCGCTGCGGCAAGAAAAAACAACAGCCCGCTGAGATAAAACAGATTGCATTTTTTCATAGAGCACACCTCTGGTGTCGGGTGATTTTTTATTGAATACAGAATGGTGTTAAAGGCTTCCCCCGGACGGGGGAAGCCTTTAACACCAGCCACAATTCCCCGTTTTATCATTTAAGGCCTTTCCCACCGGCTATTTTGGATACGGCAAGCGCAGGGGCGGCTGCCATTTTATTCCGCGTGCAAAGGGGCGCAGAGCACCCGCCCGGCACGCAGAAAGTGTGCGCCCGCAGCAGTCTGCGGGCAAATTCATGAAGGGTGGCTTGCCTGCCTGCCCATGGAGACGTAAGCGCAAAAGCAGGAATGCGGGAAAAAGCAAGGGACGGTTTCGGCGAAAAAGCATCTGGCGGTGGCGGAAAAGCCGAACGCAAGATTTTTTCATAATAGCTGGCTCGTAAGGTGAGCCGTACCAAAACTTCCTTGCGGAAATGTGCAGCCTTATAGTTCATCTGCACCTGAACCGGCAGCCGTGCGCCCGGCGCTTGCCGCACCCAAAATAGACGGTGGAGCGCTCATTTAGTTTTTGACGTTTTCCAGATAAGTCTCAAAGGCCTCGGCAAAGCTGGCGTTCACATCAAAGGGGACAGTGTAGTCCACCTTGGAGGTCACAAGGCAGAGGTCCAGCCGGTTGGAGGTCTCGTCTGCCTGCCGGTTCAGTTTGCTCAGCGCCGCATGGATGACCTTGCGGTCGTAGTTGATGGTGGTCACCCGCTTCACATCGCAGCAGTAGGAGATCTGGTTGCCCTCAGCGTTGAAGCGGTAGCCGGTGCCCCCGCCGGAGAGCAGCTGCTCGGAGCTGCGCAGGTCGTTCATCCGCTTGAAGGTGCGGGCAATGCTCTGGCGCGCGGCGTTCAGGCTGACCTCGCTGTCCATATCCATGTCCAGCGCATCCTTTGCCTTGCGGATGGCGGCAAACAGGCGGCTCTTCTCCTCCAGCAGGTAGAGCATGAACCGGGCAATGTCGGTGATCTGCTCCGCATATTCGGTCTGTGCCGCGTCCATAACGGTCTCGTCCTCGGCCTCGGGCATCACCTTATGGCGCAGATAGGTGTTGGCTACCTTGGTCACGTTGGCGTCGCAGTCCAGAATGCCCTGTGCCTCGTCCAGCAGGGACTGGAGCTTGTTCTGGTAGCGGAATGCTTCCTTCAGGTTCATAGTCGTTCCCTCCGTCTTTTTTCTGCTTTCAGCTTACCACAGACCGCCCGCCTGCGCAAGCTTTCCGGCAAAACAGGCAAAACGCCCGCTCCGGCATGACCGGGGCGGGCGTTTTGCTTTTGCTGTGACACTTATTGGGATAAGAGATTGGCATTACTCAGCCGGCCACGCGCTCGGTGCGGCCTGCCTCCAGCATATAGCGCAGGAAGCCGGTCACGTCGGCGGGGTCGGTCACGGTGAGGTCAAAGCCCTTCTTGGGGGCAGTGTCCATCATCTGCAGCATGGAGCGTGCGGTAGCATCCTTTTTCAGGTCGCAGGTCTTGCCGTTGTCCAGATGCAGCAGCACGCTGCCGTGGCTGGCAGAAAGCTGGCGCATGAAACGTTCCTTATCAAAATACTCGATACGAAGCATAGGAATACCTCCTTGATGAAATGGTTTATGTTGCACTTGCCGTCCGGTCCTCTTTGGACTGGCGGCGGGAGAATAGCGGTTTTGCCCGGCAGTGGAAACGCTTGCACAGCTTGCGTCCCGGCCGCCTTGGTGCTATACTGAGCTTGGAAGCTCTGATAGGATAATACCACAAAACAATCGCAAATTATAGAACAGAACCGCATAGTATATGCAACAAAACCGGCATTGATAAAAAACATTCAAAGTATTGCGGAAAGGAATTGGTGAATATGGCATATCAGACAAGCTGTGCCTCTTATACCAGCGGCCGGGTGGGGCTGTCCAGTGCCACCGCCGTAGTGGCCGATGCCGCCGGGCGGGAACAGACCCAGCACGGCAGCCCGCTGTTCCCTATCGCCTGCTATGCCGAGGATCTTTCCTGCTACTCGGTGGCGTGGCACTGGCACGAAGAATTTGAGTTCATTCTGGCGGCGTTGGGGCCCATCCATGTGGATGTGAACAAGACCCGCCTGACCTTGCAGACCGGGCAGGGGGTGTTCATCAACTCCGGTGCGCTGCACGCGGTAGAGCCTGCCGAGGGCAGGGCGCTGCTGCACTCCGGCGTATTCCAGCCCAGGCTTGTCGGCGGCATGGATACCGTATTCTGGCAAAAACTCATCCGCCCGCTTTTGCAGCCGGGCACACCGCCCTTCTTTTTGCTGGACGAAGCCGTGCCATGGCAGCGGCAGGTGTTGCTCTGCCTGCGGGAGGCGTGGAAGGGCGTGGCAGACGAACCTTTCGACTACGAGAACCGGGTGCGGTATCACCTTACCGCCGCGCTGCGGCTGCTCATTACCCAATGCGTCAGCGGCAAAGTAAAGGTATCGGAGCAGGAGCAGATCGCCTCGGAGCGGATGAAGCAGATGCTGCGCTATGTAGAGGAGCATTACGCCGAGGAGCTGACCGTGGAAAAGCTGGCAGGGTGCGTAGCCCTGAGCGAAAGCGCCTGTCTGCGCAGTTTCCGGCAGTTTCTGGGCATCACGCCCATCCAGTACGTCAAGCAGTTCCGGGTGGAAAAAGCCGCCGAGCTGCTGCGCTCCACCCGGCTCAAGACCGGCGAGGTGGGACTGGAATGCGGCTTTTCGGACGCCAGCTACTTTATCAAGACCTTCCGGGAGATCAAGCACTGCACCCCCCGGGAGTACCGTATCCGCTTCTGCTAACATGAAAAAGAGGGACAGAAATGCCCGCAGGCATTTCTGTCCCTCTGATTTTAATGCAATTCCTTGAATCATGGCCAAAGCGCAAGTGGAGGCCATTTCCAATCGTCCAACGCAGAAGAAGGCGCGCCGGTTCAACCGCCGGTTTTACCGGTGCAAAAGGCCTTGCCAGCGCTCCGGCGGGATGACCGCCTCGGTGACAAAGGCTTCGGGGTTCGGGGCAAGAACGTGGCGGGTGACCTTGAAAAGTCCCTCGGCGTCGCACAAAACGCAAGCTGCATCGCCAAATTTCGTGTTCCGGGCTGCGCCGCAGTCCAGATACGCCTGCTCCAGCTTGACGAAATCCTCCGAGATATGCGGCTGCTGCGCATTGTAGTGGCGGCGCATATAGACGTTGTGCTGCGCCCCGGCTTCGTCCACCACGGTCATCTGCATGGGCTTGTCGGTCAGACGGTTCGGCACGTTCAGTACCTCCTCCACGCTATGGATAAAAGTGTTGCGGGCGTGGGTGACCCCCAGCAATAGCACCTTGCCGTGGGCTGCCCGCAGCCGGTCGTAGCAGCCGCCGGGGGTGCAGGGAGTGTTGGCGTTCAACTCCCCTTCTATGTAAGCAACCGCCCCCTTGCCGTAAGCTGCCATACTGTGGGTGGGGTGCAGCGAGCGCACCACGCCGGGGCGCTGCCGGAACAGCTCCGGCAGAATCCCCACACAGCACGCGCTGCGGCGCACATCGAACACCCGGTTCTCCTCGTTGATGAACCGCCATGTGTGGGTGGGCAGCAGCAGCAAACCCTCTGCAAAAAACTCCATCCATGCGTCCAGAACTGTGTCTGCGCCGCCCTCCACCGGGCCGATGGATTTCATGGAGGAATGGATCAGGATGGTCTCGTTCCCTGTCAGCCCCATCGCGGCAAGTTCGCGCTTGAGGTCAGCCTTTGTATATGCCATATCGTTTCTCCTTTTCGGGCATTTTGTCTGTACCCAGTTTACCGCCTTTTGTGCGGCAAAGCAAGCCAGCAGCAGCGCCCCAGCGATGCGCAAAAATAGTGCAGAACTCTATTACAACTTTTCAATTTCGAACAATGCATCGACACGCAAAAAGGCACATACCCTGCCGCATCTGCCGGAGACGATCCGGTGTCTGCGAGGTATGTGCCCTTTCAGCTTTTTAGCAAAACCCTGTATACAGCATATTATCTTGCAGCGCTGCTGCGAAACAAACGCAGCGCTTTACAATTATAGCAATTTGACAATTATTTTCATTTTTCTTTGTATATTTACTACAATAGCCGTTTTATTGCGGCATTTCATCGATATTTTTCCCGCACCATAAAGTAGTATATCAATTTTCCGTTTCCTGCGCAGCTCCGTGCGCAGGCGCAAAATCTTGTATACAAGTATCTGAATAAAGTTCCGTTTCAGCATTGACATTCCGCTGCCGGAACGGTACAATGATATTAAACTTAATTTACCGGATAAATGGAGAACGACTATGGCTACATTACAGCACACGGATGAGCTCTATCATATTCTTGAGGACGAGATCTGCGCGTTGAAGATCCTGCCCGGAGAAGCGCTGAGCGAAAACCAGCTGTGCAAGCGGTTCGGTGTTTCCCGCACCCCCATCCGCAGCGTTTTGCAGCGGCTGGAGCAGAACCGCTTTGTGCAGATCATCCCCTGCAAGGGCACCATCGTCACCGCCATCGACATCGGCGTGGTGGATCAGCTCATCTTCCAGCGTGTTGCGGTGGAGGGCATGGTGTTCCGGGATTTTGTGCAGAGCTGCTCGCCCATGGAGATCCTTGCGGTGGAACACCTTTATAATATGCTGCTGGAAGCCGCTGCAGGGCGCAGCGACCCGGAAAACTTTGATTTCAACCACTTTCTCAGCTGTGACCTTGCCATGCACGAGTACTGGTTCCGCAAAACCAGCAAGGAGTACCTTTGGGAACAGATGACCCGCCCGCAGGCAGACTATTCCCGCTTTATCCGTCTGGACATCGTGGGCGCGCGCAACGTGTCCAGCGTTGTCAGCGAGCACACCGAGATGCTGCGCATTCTGCGGGAGAAGGATCTGGACGCCATCGAGCCGCTGATGCGCACCCACCTGTACGGCGGTGTGAGCCGCATGGGCAGCAAGATCTACTCGGACGAATACCGCAGCTTCTTCAAGCTGCCGGAGGGAAAATAATAAAAAGGCCGCTGCACATTCTCCTGTACAGCGGCCTTTTTCTGGTTGCGCCAGCAGGAGTCGAACCTACGATGGGGGAGTCAAAGTCCCCTGCCTTACCGCTTGGCGATGGCGCATCATGCAAAACAGTATAACATATTTTCCGCTTTTCCACAAGAGGTGCGCCGCGTTTTTTTGCGCGCCACCCGCTGCCTTCGCAGCGTTTTTTGTCGTTTTTCAGGCTTTGCGGCAGGGATTTTGCGTTTTCCATATCCTGCCATGTTTTTACGAAAGGTAAGTTTTGCGGGATGCGTTTTTCAAAAAACACAGCCCGCAGGGGCACAAGATTCATCTTGCAAAGGTGAAATTTATTTTTTTCTTGATTTTTCTTATTATTTTCTCAAAAGACTGTATTTTTTGTTGCGCTTCTGGTACACTGGATGTGATAAAAATAAGTTGAAGAAACTTCTCCTGCGTCCGGGCTGCGCCCGGGCGGGGCAGTGTCTCCATCTTTGTGAAGGAAAGCGAGGGATCTCATGAAAAAATTCCTGAAAACGCTGGTGGTCGGGCTTTGCCTGTTCACGCTGCTGTGCTGCGCACTGCCGGCTGCATTTGCTGCCGACAAAACTTCAGGGAGCAAAAAGGAAGAGAACGTGTACGCCATTGGTATGGATGCCCAAGGCGGCATCTGCTCTACTGTGGTCACCTACACGAACCTGTCCGGCAAACTGGAGAGCACGCCCGAGCAGCCTACCATGACGGGCTACACCTTTGACGGCTGGTACACCGAGCCGGTGGGCGGCAGCAAGGTAACCACCTCCACCGTGTTTACCTCCGACGCCACCATCTACGCCCACTGGACCGCCAAGGCCGGTACCACTACCGTGCCGCAGCCCACCACCCAGCCCACCACCGTCCAGTGGCAAAAGTATGTAGGGCCCGCACTTGTGACCGGTGCCCTGCTCACCACCCTGCTGGTCGCCACCATGTTCTGAACACTGCTGTAAACGCAATGATACCATTGAAGAAAGGGATCTTACCATGACTACTTCTACCATGAAAATGCCCGCCAGCTATTCCGCCATCGAAGCCGAAGAGATGACCTATCTGGACGGCGGTGCCAACAACGCTTATCAGGCCTTTCTGGACGTTGGCAAGGTGTTCAACTACATCGCCCGCATCTTCTCCGGTGCAAGTTCCATCATCAACAACGTCAACGTCATCTACCAGTCCTTTGTATCGCTGAACAGCCTGCTGGGCAGCTTCGGCAAGTAAAAGGATCACCCCAAAGTCTGGATACGGGAGCCGCGCTTTTTTCGAAAAAGTGCGGCTCCCGTTTTTCGCAGGCACAGCAATTCAGTGCATTACGGCGCAGAACTTCACGCGCCAGAATTGTGAAGGAAAATTTTAACAATTCTGTGGTATATTACCTTCTTTTTAGGTGTTTTACACATAAAGCAAAATAATTTGCGATATTTTTTTGGGCTTTACCTCTTGATTTTGTGTCTGATTTGTTATATTGTTGTTACAGGGAATGTGCTACAATAGGGTAGCTTATAAAAGACCTCTCTGGTCGCGCAAATCGCGCGGCGGCAAGCGATTTTTCAGGCATTTTCTTTAAGTTTTTTCGGAATTTTCGAAAGAAATTTCGTCATCTTACATTTGGGAGTTTGTACGTAAATGGCAGATCGTGAACTGCGGCGGATGCACCGCGCTGAACTGATAGAGATCATCTATGCGCTGAAACAGAGCGAGGACCAGCTCAAGGCGCAGAACGCCGCGCTCACCGCGCAGCTGCAGGACCGGCAGCTCCGGCTGGAAAGCGCCGGTTCCATCGCGCAGGCCGCGCTGGAGCTGAACAACGTGTTCGCCGCCGCGCAGGCCGCCGCCGATGACTATCTGCACTCGGTGCAGGCCAGCCTTGCGGACACCAACGCCACCGCCGCCAACACCCTTTCGCAGGCGCGCAGCGAGGCCAAACGCATTTTGGAACAGGCACAGGCAGACGCCGACAGCCTGAAAGCGCAGGCGCAGCAGGAATGCGACGCCATGACCGCCGCCGCCGCGCAAAAGCGCACCCAGACCGAGGCCGACTGCAAGGCCATGGTGGAGCGCGCCGAGCAGGAGGTACAGCAGCGCTGGCAGGCATTTGACCGCAAGGCCAACGAGCTGCTGGACCAGTACCGCAGCACCGACGGCCTGCCTTCGGAGGAAACATGAAAAAACGCGATATCCGGTTCGCTTCCATCCCTTCCACCGAGGAAGTGGCCGCAGAACGTGAGCGTCTTGCGTACCAGAGCCGCTACCAGCGGGTGCTGCGCAGTACGATCTATATTCTGGTGGTGGTGGCCGCAGCAGCCGTGCTGCTGGCTACGCTGTTTCTGCCGGTGCTTCAGGTCTCCGGCGACAGCATGAACCCTACGTTGAATGACAAGGACATTATCCTGCTGGTAAAATCCAACCACATTGAAAACGGCGAGCTGTGCGGGTTTTACTGGCAGAACAAGCTGCTGCTCAAGCGCATCATCGGGCAGCCCGGTGATGTGATCGATATGGACGTGAACGGCGTTGTCTCGGTAAACGGCGTGGCGCTGGATGAACCCTATGTGGACACGCTGACCGTGGGCGAATGCGACATCCGGTTCCCCTATCAGGTGCCGGAAAACCGCTACTTCGTGCTGGGCGACCACCGTGCCACTTCCATCGACAGCCGCAGCAGCGTGATAGGCTGCGTTGAAAAAAGCCAGATCGTGGGCAGGGTGTTCTTGAGGGTATGGCCCCTGTCCAGCTTTTCGTTGATCCACTGACCCCGGGAGGAGGTATTCCGTTATGAACGACATCCTTAAAACGTACATGGAGCGGTTCCGCGAGAACCGGCACACCCTGCGGCGCTACACCGCATTCGTGCTGGCGCTTGCCATGATCACCACCCTGTTCGTCAACTGGCAGCTGCATGGCGTGGGCATCTCGATGACCGCGCAGTACCAGTGCGGCGAGGAGGAGCACACCCACACGGCGGATTGCTACACCAAGGTGCTCACCTGCGGTTACGAGGAAGGCGAGCTTGAAAACGCGGACGAGGTGGCCACCGCCGCTGCTGCGACCAGCCAGCCCACCATTGAGGAAGAGCCCGCGCCGCTGTCGCTGGAGCCGCAGATCGAGTTTGTGCCCCATGAGCACACCGACGACTGCTACACCGAGGTGCAGACCCTGACCTGCATGGAGGAAGAGCACGTCCACGGTGACGACTGCTTCGACCCCGAGGACGGCAGCCTGATCTGTGACAAATTTGAGCATACCCACGACGAAAGCTGCTACACCACCGAGTACGAGCTGACCTGCGGCTTAGAAGATGGCGAACTTGTGGAGCAGGTAGTGGAGCCCACCCAGAGCGCCGAGCTGGCGGCTATGGCTGTGGCCGAGCCTGTGGCGCTGGCACCGATGGTGGACACCGTGGAGCCCATCTACCACCACCATACCGATGCCTGCTACGAGGAAGTGCTCACCTGCCCCCTGCCGGAGCATCAGCACACCGTAGCCTGCCTGAGCGACACCTCCGCCGACCTTGAGACCCCCGAGGAGTGGCAGGCCGCCAACGCCGAGGCCGTGATCTCCGGCAACTGGGCCGAGGATCTGCTCAGCGTGGCAAAAACCCAGCTGGGCTACGAGCAGAGCGAGAAAAACTTTGAGATCGACCCCGCGGACGGCGTGACCCTGCGCTACTACTCCCGCTACGGTCAGTCCTACGGCAACCCCTACGGCGAGTGGGACGTGATGTTCCTCTCTTACTGCCTGAAGTACGCCGGTATCCCCCAGAGCGCTATCCCGCAGGAGGCCAGCGTGCTTGCCCTGCGCAGCTCCATGAGCGACATGGAATGGCTGCTGGACGGCGAGGACGGCAGTTCTGCCGATGTGGGCGACATCGTTATTTATAATAAGTACGTCACCCGCACCGTGGCTGTGGACAGCAGCGCCGACGGTGCAGCGGACGGTCTGGACGACCTGTTCAACATGGACGCCGAGGGCGAGAACGGCGCAGAGCCTGAGGAATCCGGCGCTGCTTCGCTGGATTCCACCCCCACCACCGACAGTGTGACCACTCCCGATACCACCGACACCGCTGTACCCAGCGTAGTCTCCCCTGCTGCCGAGCCGCAGACCACTACCGTGACCGATGCTGAACCCGTGGAAACCGTGGGCATCGTGAGCGAAGCAGACGAGAACACGCTGACTGTTATCTCCGGCGATGTGGACGGCAAGGTGGCCGAAGTCACCCTTTCCACCGCCGAGGTTCTGGGCGTGGTGAGTGTTGCCTATGCCCAGTACGCAGACGAGATGCTCTCCTCTGCCGTTGACGGCGCACTGCGGGCACCTATGATGCTTGCGGCGGCGGGTGATTCCCTTACAGCCATTCACTACGTTGACTATTTCGACGAAACCAAGGTAAACGGCACTGGCGGTATTACCGGAACCACCGTTACTGTAAATGGCAAAGCTGTCACCGGTAACATCTCTTTGAATAACAACAATAAACTTCAGCTGGACTATGATTTCTATATTCCCGCTGATGTGCTGAACCTTGAAACCGGAAATAACATCCTGACTTACCATCTTCCTGATGGTGTCGTACCTACTGAAACTAAAGCCTTTGCTCTTGAAGATAATAAGGGAACGATGACCGTTCAGAAAGACGGCACGATCATTCTGACGTTCAATGATAACTTTGAGCCGCATAAGCCTTTTACCGGTAAGTTTTATCTGAACGCTAAAGTGAAAACCGACAAAATCGGAGATGGCGGCACGATCAAATTCCCCGGCAGTTCTGCTTCTATTACCGTTAATAATCCCCGTGGCATCGGCATTGATAAACAAGGCACCTATGATGAAAAAGACGGTAAACGCATCCTTCATTATACGGTCACTGTAAGTTCCTCTGACGGTTGGGATGAGTTGATTCATATTGATGACCAGCTGGATAACACCGGTAAAGTCACCGGTAAGTATGTGCAAAGTTCCGTCAAACTTACCGACAAGAACGGCAAAAAGATCGACCTTGCTGGTCATCTGACGTGGGGTACTGCTCCTGAGCAGAGTTTTTCCATCAAAGACCTTCCCAAAATGAACGCAGGTGACAAATACATCCTGACCTATGATGTTGAGTTGTCCGGTTCGTATGACGGCTCTGGTTCCGGCAGTTTCCATAACTCTGCATGGACAAACAACAATCAAAAGACCGACCCGCGGATAAGGCACAGTAACTACATTGATAAACAAGGCAGCTATAATAACGAGGACGGTTATATGTACTGGACCGTCACCCTGTCTAACTATTATGGCGGCAACCTGAAGGGCTATAAAGTCACGGACGCTCTCAAAACCAATGGCGCAACCATTGTGGGCGATGTTACCATTACCGCAAAGGACAAAAACGGTCAAGTTTCTACGTTTGATACCATTACTGGTGTTAATGGTCAGTCCAAATTCGACTATACGTTTAAAAAGGACGCCACCGACACGGAATACACCTTCTACTATAAGACCACTGTTCCTGCTGGCGCTACAACAGTAAAGAACGACTCCACCGTTGAAACAGACGATGGCGGCAAGTATGATGCAAGTGCAGAGCCCGGCATAACAGACCGCAGTTGGAGTGTATCCAAATCGACTTCCGGTTCTTTGATCGAAACCTCTACCCCTAATCTGCTCAAAGCACCGTGGAAGATCGAAGTTGTTGTGCCGAACAAGTGGGACAAGTACTTTATCATAGATAAAATTTACTCTCCAAAAGACTATGATGAAATCCACTATGGCATCGCCACAGATCTCCAGAAGGAAATTGAAAATAGCCTTACATTCACTCTGGTAGATAATTCCACAATTTCCTATCAGGAAGCCGTTAATGCGGGTGTCAAGATCGATATTCAGTATGCTACTTATGCGTACGCTTTCAACGATGATGATGGTACACTCAAACCAGGTTCAACAGAAATCAAAGCAACTGACAGCAAAAGCAAGGTTTACTCGTTCTGCATCAGGCTGACCAAAACAGACGCATACAAGGGTAATAACATCAAGAAGATGACCATTGGCAGCTACTCTACCTATGTGGATGTAACAAATGTCAAGCCTAGCGAAAAGATCACCATTAGAAACAAAGCCAATAGTGTAGATGCAAAGTACTACTACACCAAGCCCAAGGAACCTACCAAATTTGAAAAGGGTGTGTCTACGGATAGTGCAGGAGAATGGAGCGCCGGTATTTTTGTTGGCAAACTTGATGATGTCAGCTACAAGGAGGGGCAGTATTTCTACTATCAGCTCACCCTCGATACCTCTGACCTGACTGAATTTACAGATGATGTCTACACTGTTACCGATAAGCTGCCTGCCGGTCTGAAGTATGTGGAGGGCTCTGCCCAAGGCGCATTCCGCCGACCGTCTAATGGTGCCGCATACTATAATTTTTATCGTGACCACAATCCATGGTTTAATAATGACGGCATAGCAGCGTTTTCGTTCAGTGATGCAACCCATCTTGATAAGTTCTTTGAGGTCAACGCAACCACCTACTCCAGTACCGAGGGGCAGACCCTTATGTTCACAATCAAGAATCTGTTGTCCCTGAACAATAATACGGAGCATAATTATTTTAAGGAGAGTAGCGGTTTCTATATCCGGTACAAGGTAGAAGTTGACACCGATCTGTGGAAAAACTGGAATGGTACCGGTATAGAAAACGACTCCAAGGACGAGCGCACCTACATCAACGCCGCAAAATGGGGAGACCTTGATGCCAAAGCTGAGGTGACCCTAAAGCGCAAGACTGAAAACCTGAAAAAGGATGCCGAGCAGCTGAAGGACGAGTACGGCAACAAAATCGGCAGCGCTGCATACACCATTAAGATCAACCCCGGCGCAAAAGATCTGATCCCTGACAATGACACTGTAACGCTGACGGATACTCTTACTGTTCAGCAGGGCTTTACTGCTGAGTTGGATTTGGATTCCGTCCAGTTGTATGATGCCGCAGATACTACCTTCAGTAATCCGCTGTCCCGCGATGAATACACCTTCCGTTATACCAGCCATGTGGATGCAGCCAGCGTCAACACCTACACTATGGAGCTTACCGTTCCCGACCAGCGCGCACTGGTACTGAAGTACACTTACAAGACCAGTGCCGGTATCAACCAGAGTGTAAAGCTGGATAACCATGCTCTTTTGGGTGGAAAATGGGAAGCAAAAGATGGCACGACCCTGCAAGATATAAAGGGCGGCGGTCATGTTTCGCAGAGCAAGTTGGTTGTGCACAAGGTAGACAGTGCCAATCAGGCCAATGGTCTGAAGGACGCAAAATTCAGCCTGCATTGGTTCAATCCTACAACCAGCAGCTGGGAAACTACCGCCATGCAGCACTTTACAAGTGACGAAGCCGGTAAGTTTACTATTTATATCGGTGATAAGGATCTGGAAGCAAAGCACGATACCCTTTACAAGCTTGTAGAGGAAGAGGCTCCCGATGGCTACCGCAAGACCAGTAAGACCTTCTACTTCATCTTCCCCTCCGAAGGTGAAACCGATGCTCAAGCCTACGCCAAGGCACTGGGTGGTAAAGCATCTGATGTCAATGGTAATGCGTTGCCGTTGCTGGCAGACAGCAACCTGATGATCTGCATTTTCAATAAGCAGAGCGATCTTTATATTCCCAACGAGCGCAGCCAGTTGATCATTCGCAAGTTCTGGACGAACCAGTACAACGAAGCAACTGCACCCAAGGAACCCTCTGTTACTGTCAAGCTGTACAAGTATGCAAAGAGCGGTAACCGCGCAAACGGTACGCTTGTACAAACTATCACTTTGGACAATGCCAACAATTGGACATTCACCTACAACAACGTGGAAGAGGGCTACCTCTACTACATCGAGGAAGCTTCTACCGGCAGCAAGTACGAAGTGACCTACAGCGACAGCAACAAGACCGGTGTGGAAAACGGCGGTCTGCTTACGCTGACCAACAAGGAAAAAGACAACACCGGCTACGAGCTCCCCTCTACCGGTGGCACCGGTACACTCCCGTACACAGCCGTGGGCGGCACAATGATGCTGTCTGCGCTGGCATATAGTTTTATCCACCGCAAGCGCAGACATGAAGGGAGGGCAGATGATTAAACTGCACTTCCCTGCCGGACGCCCGGAGCTTAACCCCCGCCCGCCCAGCGCAAAGTTTACGCGATAGTCCGAACATAAACCACACCCCTCACCTCCCCCCTGTGCAAAATGCAGGGGGCGGCAAGGGGCGGAAAAAAGAAAGGAGCTTTTCTCCATGAAGAAAGCAATGAAAAAACTCATGGCTGCGCTGCTGGCAGTTGCTATGGTTTGCGCCATGGCGATCCCGGCGTTCGCAGAAAAAGGCACTCCTGCTGACATCACCGGTCACAGCTTCGCTGCCTATCAGATTTTTACCGCCACCGTTACCGAAAAGACCGAAGATCAAGGTAAGGTCTCCAATGTCAATTGGGGCTCTGGTGTAGATAACACTGAGCTCTTGAAAGCACTGAAGGCTGACGTTACCTTTGATGGTGCCTTTGCCAGTGCTAACACTGCCACTGATGTTGTCAAAGCCATGAGCGGCTGGTCTGCAACCAATGAAAAAACCGCTGCTTTTGCCAAGATTGTAGCTGCCAATCTTACCACCGATTGCATTTCTACCACCACCAACTCCATCCACTTCAAAGATGCTGGTTACTACCTGATTGTCGATACTACTACTGTTTCCGGCAAAGATGATGCCACAAACCTGACCCTTCTGAATGTCGCTGAGGCTAATTCTGATGTTACCGTTAAGTCCAAGGTCGTAAAGCCCACCGTTGATAAGTATGTTTGGGATAATGACGATGGTGCTGGCAAGGGCACTGGCGATGGTTCTACTGGCGAAGGTTTCTACAAGACCGCTGACCACGCTATTGACGAGTCCTTCCAGTTTGAGCTGGTTGCAAATCTGCCCGCAAGCAACGAGTATAAGAATTACAGCACCTACGAAATTAAGTTCCATGATACCATGTCCGCAGGTATCACCTACGAGAAAGCCGATAAAGTTGTAATTATCGATGCCAGCAACAAGGAAACCGCTATTTCTAATTATACCGTTGCAGGTATCAACGCTGGTGACGAAGGTGAAAAGAGCTGGACTGTCACTATTGCTGACGCTAAATCTTATGAAGTAGACCTGACGAAGGGCGCCACCATTAAGGTGTATTACAGCGCACATCTGAACAAGGATGCCTATGTAAATAACGCATCCGGTGATACTACCAACAAGAACACTGTTTCTCTGGAGTACTCTAACAACCCCAATGCCGGTGGCACTGGTAAGACCCCCGAAGAGACCGTTTACGTTTTCACCTATCAGATCAACAATACCAAGTATCACGATTCTGATGCTGCTGGTAACGAGTTGGAGAATGCAGGCTTTAAGCTTTATACCAATGCTGATTGCACGCAGGAATTTGCTCTGAAAAAAGAGGGCGAGTTCTACATCCCCACTACTGGCACCGGCGAGGAAATGAAGTCTGCCGCGGGCGGTAAGTTCAACATCAAGGGTCTGGATGCCGGTATCTACTACCTGAAGGAAACTTCTACCCCCACCGGCTACAACACTTGTGAACCGGTTGAAATCAAGATCGTTGCAAGTCATTCGCGTGATGCTAGCGAAGTCGGTCATGTTGATCTTACCCAGTCCAAGAATCTGAACAATAAGATCATCAACATGTCCGGCACTGTGCTGCCCAGCACCGGCGGCATCGGCACCACCATCTTCTATGTGATCGGCGGCGGCCTGATGGTTGCAGCAGCTATCCTGCTCATCACCAAAAAGCGCATGGAGAACCGCTAAGCTCTCCTTTTCCCCTGCACAGAGCGGGGCTGTAAAGCCCCCTGCTCTGATCCTGAAACTATAACGTTAGGGAGTAGCCCATGAAAAAGAACAAAAGCACCATTATACTGATCCTCGTCTTTTTCGTGGGTCTATCCGTGATGTTATACCCCACCATCAGCGATTACGTCAACCAGCGCAACCAGTCCCGCGCGGTGGCAAGCTACGCGCAGGACGTGGACAACATGACCGATGCGGATTACAGCGCCTACTTTGACGCCGCCGATGCCTTTAACGCACAGGTGGCCGCCAACGAAAACGCCCTTTACCGCCCGGATCAGCTTTCCGGCTACAACGAAACGCTGGACATTACCGGCACGGGCATTATGGGTTACATCACCATCTCCAAAATAGGCGTGGAGCTGCCCATCTACCACGGCACCGGCGACAGCGTGCTGCAGATCGCCGCAGGCCACTTAGAGGGCACCAGCCTGCCGGTGGGCGGCGCGTCCACCCACGCGGTCATCTCGGCGCACCGCGGCCTGCCCAGCGCAAAGCTGTTTACCAACCTCGACCAGCTGGAAGTTGGCGATACCTTTACCATCACCGTGCTGGACCGCGTGCTGACCTACGAGGTGGACAAAATCTCCATCGTGCTGCCCACCGAGACCGACGAGCTGAAGATCGCCGAAGGCAAGGACTACGTCACCCTGATGACCTGCACCCCCTACGGCATCAACACCCATCGCCTGCTGGTGCGCGGCCGCCGCGTGGAGACCCCGGATCAGTACAAGCACCTCCGCGTTACCGCCGAAGCGCTTAAAATTGAACCCATTATTGTTGCGCCCATTATGGCGCTGCCCATGCTGCTGATCTTGCTGATCGGTATGCTGCTTTCCACACGCAAACCCAAGAAAACGAGAGGTGAAGAACATGAAAAGCATTGATCTGCGTCATCGTCTGGCGGCTGTGCTGCTAGCTGTGTGCCTTGTGGTATGCTGCGCCCTGCCGGCCTTTGCCACCAGTGCCAACATTGTGCTGGGGCGTCTGGGCTCGCTCCACGTCCGTCTGTACGACACACACAACGATGTGCCCCTGCGCGGCGGCGAGCTGACCCTGTATCAGGTGGCCTCGGTCAAGCGCACCAACGGCAACCTGTACTTTGACTATACCGGCGATTTTGTGGGCTGCGGTGTGGTGCTGGGCGACCTTTCCGACAGCACACTGGCTGACCAGCTGGTAAAGTATCTGCCCGCAGTGCCCGCCATTGCCGCCCAGCAGGACGTGAACGAAGAGGGTTACGCCGACATTACCAAGCTGCCGCAGGGTCTGTACTTGGTCGTGCAGACCGAGGCGTCCCACGGCTACGAGGCCATCAAGCCCTTCCTTGTGTCCATCCCCATGCCCGATGGCGACAACTGGATCTACGATGTGGACGCCACCCCCAAGGTAGGTGCCACCATCCCGGAAACGCCGGACATCCCCGACACCCCGGATGTGCCAGTTACACCGCCGGATACGCCCGACACACCGGACACCCCCGATTTCCCGGAGCAGCCGGATACGCCTGACACGCCGGTAAGCCCGGACAGCCCTGACAACCCGGTAAGTCCCGGCAACCCGGACAATCCCGTAAGCCCCGAGAACCCGGATAACCCGGTCTCCCCTTCCAACCCGGATAAGCCTGTTCTGCCCCAGACCGGTCAGTTGAACTGGCCCGTGCCGGTGCTGGCTTGCAGCGGTGTGCTGCTGTTTGCCGCTGGCTGGGTGCTGAACCGTCAGGGCAAAAAGGAAAACTGACCCCGCACTCCTTTCTATTCGGCATAGTTTGGCGTTGTGTGCCGAATTTGCTCCCCCGCAAGGGGGAGCATTTTTTGTGTTCTCTCCCCTGCCGGGCACAGCACGATTTTGAATGCGCTCCGCGTTGCTCTGCGCATAATCAGCGGAAAATATATTTTCAAATTTGCAATTCTGGAAAATCTGCGGATTTTCCAGAATTGCCTTTTCACGGGTGGGGTTTTGGCACGAACCCTCTCAGGCATCTCGCTTTGCTCGATACCAGCTCCCCCGAAGGGGGAGCTTTTTGTGCTCTCTCCCCTGCCGAGCGCGGCACAATTTTGAATGGCCTCCGCTGCGCTCTGGCCATGTTCAGCGGAAAGATTATTTTAAATTTTCGCGTCTGTCGCACTCCGCGGAGCGCGACAGACGCTTTTTTCACAGGAGGGGTCGTAGCCGGGAACTGCATTTGCAGCGCCTGCTTCCTACGGAAGCGCGGCGCTGCGGCGGAACACCCCTTCCGGCTTTCGCGCTAAGCTTGCAGGCGTGCAAAAAGCTTCCCCTTTCGGTGGAGCTGGCGAACACAGTGAGTCTGAGAGGGTTCTCCACGCAAAAGAGCCGCTGTACATTCTGTACAGCGGCTCTCATTTTATGCAGTCTGTATTGGTTTTTACTGCTGCTGGGCGGCCTTTTTGGCTTCCAGTGCCAGAATGGCGTCGCGGCGGCTCAGGTTGATGCGGCCCTGCTGGTCAATGTCGGTCACCTTGACCACGATAGCATCGCCCACGGCGACCACGTCCTCTACCCGCTCCACGCGCTTGGTGTCCAGCTTGGAGATGTGCACAAGGCCTTCCTTGCCCGGGGCGATCTCCACAAAGGCACCAAAGTTCATCAGGCGGGTCACCTTGCCCTTGTAGATGGCACCGATCTCGGGGTCCTCCACAATGGTCTTGATGGTAAAGATGGCGCGCTTTGCGTCCTCCTGATCCACGGCAGAGACGAACACATGGCCGTCCTCCTGCACGTCGATCTTGCAGTTGCAGGTGGCGCAGATGTCCTGAATGACCTTGCCGCCCTTACCGATCACGTCCTTGATCTTGTCGGTGGGGATCATCATGCTGAACATCTTGGGTGCCCAGCGGCTCAGCTCCTGACGCGGCTCGGCGATCACAGGCTTGATGATCTCGTCCAGAATATACAGACGGCCCTTGCGGCACTTCTCGAAGGCCTCGGCAATAATGTCGTAGGTCAGGCCGTCGATCTTGATATCCATCTGGATAGCGGTAATGCCCTTGCGGGTGCCGCCGACCTTAAAGTCCATATCGCCGTGGAAGTCCTCCACGCCCTGAATGTCCAGCATGGTCATCCAGCGCTCGCCCTCGGTGATCAGGCCGCAGGAGATACCGGCAACCGGAGCCTTGATGGGCACGCCTGCGTCCATCAATGCCAGCGTAGAGCCGCAGATGGAAGCCTGAGAGGTGGAGCCGTTGGAAGAGAGCACCTCGGACACGCAGCGGATGGTGTAGGGGAACTCCTCCAGAGAGGGCAGCACCGGCACCAGAGCACGCTCGGCCAGTGCGCCGTGACCGATCTCGCGGCGGCCGGGGCTGCGCGGTGCGCGTGCCTCGCCCACGGAGTACGGCGGGAAGTTATAGTGGTGGATATAGCGCTTGGTCTGCTCATCGGTCAGGTCATCCATCAGCTGGTTGTCCTTGGTGCCGCCCAGCGTGCAGGTGGTAAGCACCTGCGTCTGGCCACGGGTGAACATACCGGAGCCGTGCACGCGGGGCAGAATGCCCACCTCGGCAGCCAGCGGGCGGATCTCGTTGATGCCACGGCCGTCCACGCGCTTGCCCTCATCCAGCAGCCAGCGGCGCACCACGAACTTCTGCATCTTGTAGCTTACCAGATCCAGGTCGGCGGCAGACAGGTCGGGGTATTCCTCGGCGATCTTGTCCATGATGGGCAGCAGGGCTGCGTCACGCACGTTCTTGTCGTCGGTGTCCATAGCAGCCTTGAAGTCGTCCAGATACTTGTTCTGGATGGCGTGGAACACATCCATGTCCAGACCCACCACCTGGAAGTCGATCTTCGGCTTGCCGCGCTCGGCCACGATCTTGTTGATGAACTCGATGATCTTCTTGATCTCAACGTGTGCGGTCTTGATGGCGGTCAGCATGGTGTCCTCGTCCACCTCGTTGGCGCCGGCCTCGATCATCACGATCTTGTCCATAGTGGCGGCAACGGTCAGGGCAAGGTCGCTCACCTTGCGCTGCTCCTGGGTGGGGTTCAGCACGATCTCGCCGTCAACCAGACCCACCTGCACGCCGCCGATGGGGCCGTTCCACGGGATATCGGACACGGCGGTCACCAGAGAAGCGCCGATCATACCGGCGATCTCGGGGCTGCAATCCGGGTCAAGACTCATGACGGTCATGGTGATGCACACGTCGTTGCGCATCTCCTTGGGGAACAGCGGGCGCATGGGGCGGTCCACCACGCGGCTGGTCAGGATAGCGCGCTCGCCGGGGCGGCCCTCACGGCGCATAAAGCTGCCGGGAATGCGGCCTGCGGCGTAGAGCTTTTCCTCGTACTCCACGTTCAGCGGGAAGAAATCCACGCCCTCGCGGGGCTTGGGGCTCATGACCACGTTGCACATCACGCAGGTCTCGCCGTAGCGGATCAGTGCGCTGGCATTGGACAGGCCGCACATCTTGCCCATTTCAACCTTGAACGGGCGGCCGGCCAACATGGTTTCGTAGACCTTGAAGTTGTCAAAGGTCTCTTTGCGGGAACCAAATTCGATTGCCATTGTTTCTGCCTCCTTGTTTTTCGGATCGTTCTATCCAAAAAGCTGTGGCGTGCGCATCATAGCAATAAATCCAGCGCCCCTGCCCGCAGGCACAGGCGTTCGATTTACTGCTGCAATACGCTGCCACCGCTATTTTGTGCGCATGGGATACATGGAGCTATACATAAAGCAAAGGGCAGGTACCTTTGCGGTACCTGCCCTCCGTTAAAATTACTTACGCAGACCCAGAGTTGCGATCAGAGCACGGTAACGCTCGATGTCCTTCTTCTGGAGATAAGCCAGCAGATTGCGGCGACGGCCAACCATCTTCAGCAGACCGCGGCGGCTGTGGTGATCGTTAGGGTTCTTCTTCAGGTGCTCGTTCAGCTCGTTGATGTGAGCGGTCAGCAGAGCGACCTGAACCTCGGGGGAGCCAGTGTCCTTCTCGGTCAGAGCGACTTTGGCCATAACTTCCTGCTTATTCATAATACAGTACCTCTTTCAAGTAATTTATCTGCCTATGGCACAGCGGCGGGAAACGGTTCTCCCAAAAGCGGGCATACTCCCAGCCCCGTACCACGGTAACAGATACAGTATACCAGATTGCACAGCAGATTGCAAGAAGATTTTTGTCCGCAAGCCTTAATTTTTTACAATACCGCCCCAGTACAGCTGCACCTCCGGCAGCTTCTTTTTGCGCAGCAGAAACATGGTGGGGATCAGGTACACCACCACCGACATCAGCCGCGAGGCATCGTAGCCACTTACGCTCTCAGCCACACTGGTGGTGCCGTACAGCCCGCCGATAAGCATGGCGGCAATGTCCATGGCACTGTGCAGGAACACCGTCACCCACAAATTGCCGGTACGGAAGTAGATGGCGGCCAGCATCACGCCCAGCGAGGCTGCAAACACACACTGCATCAGCACGCCAAAGGGTGCCGAACCGATCATGTTGCTCAGGTGCGCCGCGCCGAACAGCACGCCGGACATAAGGCAGGCCTTCCACACCCCTGCGCGGGCGGTGCCGTAGCGCTCCAGCAGGGTCTGGGCAATGATGCCCCGGAACACCAGCTCCTCAGCCACGCCCACAAGGATCATGTTCAGCATAAAGGTCAGGATGCGGGGCAGCGGCAGCAGCGGTGTGTCCGGGCGGCTGAAAGCCAGCGTCCCAACGGTCGTATACCCGATGAAAAACAGCGGGTACATGCCCACCAGCAGCCCGTTCAGAAAGCCGCAGCCGCGCCGCCGCAGCAGATCCAGCCTGCCGGTGCGGGCCAGCAGCAAAAGTGCCACCGCCAGCCCGACAGCCTCCTGCACAGAGCCAAACAGATAGCCGTCCATGGTGTCAAAATCCGCGCCTGCCGCTGCCAGCCCGATGGTAGCCAGCAGGCTGAACACGACCATGCTGCCAAGGAACAGCACCTCGGACAGGATACAATAAAGAATGGGGTGCGCAGTGCGCAGCCGTTTGAGCATAAGTACAGCCCTCCCTATCAATGATAAGCCTATTCTACCACGATTCCCCCAAAAGCGATAGGGCGAAAATAAACTGTGCTGCCGGGAGATCCGGGAGTTGTGAACAGCTTGCAGCATCTTTTTACAGAAAGTTCATGTAAAAACGGGCTAAAATAGCCTTGCAGGTTTGACGTGTCTGCCGCTTTGGTGTATCATATACTTGTATTGTTATGCGCGATTCCGGGCGCATCACAGCCCGATTTTTAAGATTTATGAGGTGTGACCTATGTCCCTTGTTGAAAAACTTTTTGGCAGCTTCTCCGACCGGGAGCTGAAAAAGGTGAACCCCATCACCAAACAGGTGCTGGCGCTGGAGCCCAAGTATCAGGCCATGTCCGATGCCGACTTGCAGGCGCAGACTGCCGCTTTCAAGCAGCAGCTGGCCGAGGGCAAAACGCTGGACGACATTCTGCCGGATGCCTTTGCCGTTTGCCGCGAGGCCGCATGGCGCGTGCTGGGCATGAAGCACTTCCCTGTGCAGGTGACCGGCGGCATTGCCCTGCACCGCGGCGATATTGCCGAGATGCAGACCGGTGAGGGCAAGACCCTTGTGGCTACCCTGCCCGCCTACCTGAACGCCCTGACCGGCGAGGGTGTGCACATTGTTACCGTCAACGACTATCTGGCCAAGCGCGACAGCGAGTGGATGGGCAAGCTCTACCGCTGGCTGGGGCTGAGCGTGGGCCTGATCGTGCAGGGCATGGACGGCGACGCCCGACGGGCCGCCTACAATGCCGATATCACCTACGGCACCAACAACGAGTTCGGCTTTGACTACCTGCGCGACAACATGGTGACCTACAAGGCCAACATGGTGCAGCGCGGCCACGCCTACGCCATCGTGGACGAGGTGGACTCCATCCTGATCGATGAAGCCCGCACCCCCCTGATCATTTCCGGCCGCGGCGAGGACTCCTCCAGCCTGTATACGCAGGTGGACCGCTTTGTGCGCACCCTGCACAAGAGCGTGGTGGTGGAGCTGGAAGATAAGGTCTCCACCGATGAGCAGGCCGATGGCGATTACGTTGTGGACGAAAAGCACAAGACCTGTACCCTGACCGCTGCCGGCATCAAAAAGGCCGAAGCTTATTTTAAGGTAGAGAACCTTGCCGCCGCCGAGAACATGACCCTTGCCCACCACATCGATCAGGCCATCAAGGCCTACGGCGTGATGCAGCGGGACATCGACTATGTGGTCAAGGATGGCCAGGTCATCATCGTGGACGAGTTCACCGGCCGTCTGATGATCGGCCGCCGGTACAACGAGGGTCTGCATCAGGCCATCGAGGCCAAGGAGGGCGTGAAGATCGCCGCCGAGAGCAAGACGCTGGCCACCATCACCTTCCAGAACTACTTCCGTATGTACAAAAAGCTGTCCGGTATGACCGGTACCGCCCGCACCGAGGCCACCGAGTTTACCGAGATCTACGGCCTGAACATCGTCAGCGTGCCCACCAACCGCCCGGTGCAGCGCAAGGACTACCCGGACGCCATCTACAAGACCGTGGAGGGCAAGTACCGCGCCGTCATCGAGCAGGTAATGGAGTGCCACAAAAACGGTCAGCCTGTGCTGGTGGGTACCGTCAGCGTGGAAAAGAGCGAAACGCTTGCCAAGATGCTGCAGCGCCACACCCGGGATTTCAACGTGCTGAACGCCAAGAATCACGAGCGTGAAGCCGAGATCGTGGCGCAGGCCGGTAAAAAGGGTGCCATCACCATCGCCACCAACATGGCAGGCCGTGGTACCGATATCATGCTGGGCGGCAACGCCGAGTTCATGGCGAAAGCCCAGATGCGCAAGGAGCACTTCTGCGAGAACCTGCTCAACCCCGAGACCCCGCAGGACGCCGACCCGGCAGCTGTGGAGCTGCTGTTGACCGAGGCCAACGGCCACGGTGAGACCACCGATGCCAACATTCTGGCGGCACGCCAGCGTTTTGAGCAGCTGTACGCCCAGTACAAGCCCGCCATTGACGCCGAGGCCGACGAGGTGCGCGCCGCAGGCGGCCTGTTCATCATTGGCACCGAGCGCCACGAGAGCCGCCGTATCGACAACCAGCTGCGCGGCCGTGCCGGCCGTCAGGGCGACCCGGGCGCTTCCCGCTTCTACCTGAGCCTTGAGGACGATTTGATGCGCCTGTTTGGCGGCGACCGGGTGTCCGGCCTGATGAACACCCTGAAGATCGATGAGGATACCCCCATCGAGAACCGCATGATCACCAATACGCTGGAAAGCGCCCAGAAAAAGCTGGAGGGCCGCAACTTCGAGATCCGTAAGAATGTGCTGAAGTACGACGACGTGATGAACCAGCAGCGCGAGATCATCTACGGGCAGCGCCGTAAGGTGCTGGACGGCGAGGACATCAGCACCGAAATGCACAAGATGCTGCGGGAGAACATCGATTCCAGCTGTGCCCAGTTCCTTTCCGGCGATGTGAAGGACGAGTGGGATTTCGGTGCCCTGCGCCGTCACTATCAGGGCTGGTTGACCACCGATGCCGACTTCCACTACACTGTGGCGGACTTTAATGACCTCTCCCAGCAGGGCATTGCCGATATGCTGTACGACCGCGGCATGCAGATCTTGCAGGCCAAGGAGGTGCGCTACGGTGCACCCGTCATGCGCGAGCTGGAGCGTATCTGCCTGCTCAAGTGCGTAGACCGCCAGTGGATGGACCACATCGACAACATGGACCAGCTGCGGCAGGGCATCGCGCTGCGCGGCTACGGCCAGAAGGACCCGGTGGTGGAATACCGCATCGAGGGCTTTGATATGTTCGACCAGATGGTGGATTCCATCCGGGAGTCCAGCGTCAAGATGCTGCTGACCATCGAGCTGCGCGCCGCCGGTTCCGCCCCCAAGCGGGAGCAGGTGGCAAAGCCCACCGGCGAAGGCTTTGTGCCCGGCAACGGTGCACCCGGCGTCAAGGGCAGCCCCAAGGGCCAGCCGGTGCGTGTGGTCAAGATCGGCCGCAACGACCCCTGCCCCTGCGGCAGCGGCCTGAAGTTCAAAAAGTGCACCTGTGCCCAGTACCACCCGACTGGCAATAACGGCGGGGAAGAATAACCGTAAGGCAAAGCCCTCCCTGCCGTGGCCGAGAGGGCTTTCCGTATAAATTCAGAGGGAGTTGATTTTACAATGATCGCACCGGAAAAACTGTTGGAAGCTGCCAAGGCACTGGAACCCCAGCTGCAGGAGTGGCGGCGCACACTGCACCGTCACCCGGAGGTGGGCTTTGACCTGCCCCAGACCAAGGCACTGGTCAAAAAAGCTTTGACCGAGATGGGCTACACCCCGCAGGACTGCGGCAAGTGCGGCGTGGTGGCGCTTGCAGGCGGCAAGCGTCCCGGCAAGGTGATCCTGCTGCGCGGCGATATGGACGCGCTGCCCCTGCAGGAGGAATCCGGCGAGGAGTTTTCCTCTGAGCTGCCCGGCAAGATGCACGGCTGCGGCCACGATATGCACACCGCCATGGTGCTGGGCGCGGCCAAGCTGCTCAAGGAGCACGAGGACGAGATCGAAGGCACGGTCAAGCTGGAGTTCCAGCCCGCAGAGGAGATCTTTCAAGGCTCGCTGGATATGATAAACAGCGGCCTGCTGGAAAACCCCAAGGTAGACGCAGCGGTCATGTTCCATGTACTGGCCGGAATGCCCCTGCCCGCCGGTATGGTGCTGGTGCCGGGCGGCGGCATCACCATGGCCAGCTGCGAGCAGTACCACATCGTTGTGCACGGCAAGGGCGGCCACGGTTCCATGCCCAACGCCTGCATCGACCCCATCACCGCAGCGGCGCACATCCACATTGCCCTGCAGGAGATCAACAGCCGTGAGCTGGACCCCGCAGGCTTCGGCGTGTTCACCACCGGCCGGTTCGAGGCAGGCAAGGCCTCCAACGTCATCCCGGATTCTGCCGATATGTGGGGCACCATCCGCACTGTGGACCCGGAGCAGAAGGTCAGTGCCCTCATCCACCAGCGCATGACCGAGATTGCGCAGGGCGTGGCTACCGCCTACCGCTGCACCGCCGAGGTGGAGTTCAGCGATTACTGCCCCTGCATGGTGGTGGACACCCCGCTGGCGGGCAAGGCCCTGACCTATATGACCGAGCTGCTGGGCAAGGGTGCTATGGATATGACCCCGCTCACCGGCGGCAAGCCCGGCGGCGGCAGCGAGGACTTCGCCTTTGTCAGCCACGAAGTGCCTACCGTGAGCATGTTCTTAGCTGCTGGCAACGCCAAGGAGGGCTACACCTACGGTCAGCACCACCCCAAGGTGCGCTTTGACGACAGTGTCCTGTACCGCGGCACGGCAGCCTACACCTATATGGCCCTGCGCTGGCTGGCAGAGCACCAGTAAGATTGCCCCACAGAATGCCGGGCAGGAGGAAAGCTATGAAACAGGAGCTGATGGATGCCATTCAGGAAACGCCGGTCATTGCGGCTGTCAAGGACGATGCAGGACTTTGCAACGCGCTGACCAACGAGAATATCCGGGTGGTCTTTGTATTATATGGAGATATCTGCAACATTGCCTCCATCGTGCGCCGCATCCACGAAGCCGGGCGCTTTGCCGTGGTGCATGTAGACCTTATTGCCGGGCTGGCGGGCAAAGAGGTGGCGGTGGACTTTATCCGCAATACCACCGAGGCGGACGGCATCATCTCCACCCGGCAGTCCTTCATCCGCCGTGCCAAGGAGCTGGGGCTGGCCGCCATTCTGCGGGTATTCCTGCTGGATTCCATCGCACTGGAAAGCTTGGATAAGATTCCGCCAAATCTGCCGGACTGTCTGGACCTGCTGCCCGGCACCATGCCCAAGATCCTGCGCCGGGTGTGCGCTACCGCCAAAGTGCCGGTGCTCGCCGGCGGCCTTATTGCTGATAAAGAGGACGTGATGGCCGCGCTGGAAGCCGGTGCTACCGCCATTTCCACCACCAATCAGGCCGTGTGGGATATGTAACCTGCATTCTGCGCAAAAGCGGCAGGCACTTTTTGTAAGGGTTTCACAAAAAGTGCAAAACATCTTGCTTTTTTCGCAGGGACAGGGTATCATAAGAATCAACAAGTGCTGTTTGTTTCAAGAGATATGAGCGAAACGGACAAGGGCAGTTGCCTTTGTTTGTTTCGCTCTTTTTTTGTACCATCAACAGCTGCCCGGCTCCCGACGGGCCAAGGCAGAACGGACAGGAGGAAAAGAACAATGTATGATATAGCAATCATCGGCTGTGGTGTCATCGGTGCCGCCGCAGCTTACGCATTGTCGCGCTACGACAACAAGGTGGTCATCCTTGAGGCCGAGAACGATGTGGCAGACTGCACCACCAAGGCCAACAGCGCCATTCTCCACGCAGGCTACGACCCCGCCCCCGGCACCCGCATGGCACGGCTGAATGTGCGCGGCGTGGCGCTGGCCAAGGAGATCTGCGCAAAGCTGGATGTCTCCTACAAGCAGTGTGGCTCTCTGGTGCTGGCACTGGACGAAAAGGAGCTGCCCCACCTGCAGCATCTGTTTGAGAACGGCACCGCCAACGGCGTGCCCGGCATGAAGATCCTTTCCAAGGAAGAGACCCTTGCCATGGAGCCCAACCTTTCTGAAAAGGTCTGCGGCGCACTGTGGGCACCCAGCGCCGCCATCGTAAACCCGTGGGAGTACGCACTGGCCATGGCCGAGGTGGCGGTGCGCAACGGCGTGGAGCTGCGCCGCAACTGCAAGGTGACCGATGCCGAATTCATCGAGGGCGGCTACCGCCTGACCGTGCCCGGCGGCACGGTAGAGACCCGCTGCGTCATCAACGCTGCCGGTATCTGGGCCGATAAGGTACACTCCATGGTGGAGCCCGCCAACTTCCACATCATTCCCACCCGCGGCGAGTACTATCTGCTGGACAAGAGCGAGGGCACCCGTGTGAGCCACGTCATCTTCCAGTGCCCCAACGAACTGGGCAAGGGCGTGCTGGTAGCACCCACTGTGCACGGCAACCTGATCGTCGGCCCCAACGCAGAACCGGTGGAGGGCAACGACACCTCCTGCACCAGCAGCGGTCTGGAATTTGTCAAGACCACTGCCCAGCGCAGCGTGCCCAGCATCAACTTTGGCGAGTCCATCCGCAGCTTTGCGGGCGTGCGCGCCAATCTGGACGTGGACGACTTTATCATTGGTGAAGAGCCGGAAGCACCCGGCTGGATCGACTTGGCCGGCATGAAGAGCCCCGGCCTGTCCGCTGCCCCGGCAGTGGCTGAGGAAGCCGTTGCCATCCTGAAAGAGCGCGGTATTCTGGGCGCTGAAAAGGCCGATTACAAGGACGGCCGCCGCCACATCCGCTTCAAGGAGCTTTCCGCAGAGGAAAAGGCAGCGCTGGTCAAGGAGCAGCCCGCTTACGGCCGGGTGATCTGCCGCTGCGAGACCATCACCGAGGGCGAGATTCTGGCAGCCCTCCACAGCGAAGTGCCCGCCAACACCATCGACGGCGTGAAGCGCCGCGCCGGTGCAGGCATGGGCCGCTGTCAGGGCGGTTTCTGCGGCCCCCGTGTGCTGGAGCTGATCAGCCGTGAACTGGGCATAGACCCCTTGGACATTCTGCAGGACAAGAACGGCTCGAACGTTCTGGTCAGCGAAACGAAGGTAGGAGGAAAGAGCAATGGTTGATCTGGTCATTATCGGCGGCGGCCCTGCGGGCCTTGCTGCTGCCTGCAAGGCATGGGAAAGCGGTCTGCGCGACATCCTCATTCTGGAGCGCGATAAAGAGCTGGGCGGCATTCTGAACCAGTGCATCCACAATGGCTTTGGTCTGCACCGCTTTGGCGAGCAGCTCACCGGCCCGGAGTATGCCGGACGCTTTATCGAGATGCTCAAGAACACCGGCGTAAAGGTGCAGCTGGACACCATGGTGCTGGAAGTGACCCCGGACAAAAAGGTGCACTGTGTTTCCAAGGAGTACGGCTACCAGATCATCGAGGCCAAGAGCATCGTTCTGGGCATGGGCTGCCGCGAGCGCACCCGTGGTGCCATTGGTACCCCGGGCACCCGCCCTGCCGGTGTGTATACCGCCGGTGCAGCACAGCGCTATGTGAACATGGAAGGCTATCTTGTGGGTAAACGGGTGCTGATCCTCGGCAGCGGCGATATCGGCCTGATCATGGCACGCCGCATGACCCTTGAGGGTGCAAAGGTGCTGGCCTGCGTAGAGGTGATGCCCTACTCCGGCGGCCTGACCCGCAACATCGTACAGTGCCTGAACGACTTTGACATTCCCCTGTACCTCTCCCACACCATCGTGGATATTCAGGGCAAGGACCGTGTAGAAAAGGCCATCGTGGCTGAGATCGGCCCCGACCGCAAGCCCATCCCCGGCACTGAGATGGAGTTCGACGTGGACACCATTCTGCTGAGCGTGGGTTTGATCCCCGAAAACGAGCTGACCAAGCAGGCCGGTATCGAGATGGACCCCCGCACCAAGGGCGCCATCGTGTACGAGAACATGGAGACCAGCATCCCCGGCGTGTTTGCCTGCGGCAACGTGGTGCAGGTGCACGATCTGGTGGACTTTGTTTCCGGCGAGAGCGAGCTGGCCGGTGCGGCTGCTGCCAACTACGTCCAGAATGGCCCCGTAGCCGAGGGACGCGTGCTGACCGTGAAGCCCGGCGCAGACCTTGGCTACACCCTGCCGCAGCGCATCCGTCTGGAAGGCGTGGAAAAGAGCACCAACGTGTCCTTCCGCGTCCGCCGCATCTGCGGCAAGAGCACCATCCTTGTCAAGAGCGGTGACACGGTGATCGCACGCTTCAAGCGCGACCGCCTTGCCCCCGGCGAGATGGAGCACATTGCCCTGCCCAGAGTGCTGCTGGACAGAGCCCCCGTGGACGAAGTGACCATTGAGATCGAGGAGGCATGAGCGATATGAAAGAAGTAATTTGCACCTGCTGCCCTCAGGGCTGCCATCTGCAGGTGGATGAGGCAAACGACTACAAGGTCACCGGCAACGGCTGCCCCAACGGCATCGCCTACGGTAAGGAAGAGCTGACCCACCCCACCCGCATCATTACCAGCACCGTGCGCGCCGAGGGCTGCCTGCACTCCCGCTGCCCGGTCAAGACCTCCAAGCCCGTGCCCAAGGGACAGATGGCCGAGGTGGTCGCCGCGCTGGACAGCGTGGTGCTGCACGCGCCCATCCATGTGGGTGACGTGGTGCTGACCAACGTCTGCGGCACCGGGGCTGACATTGTGACCTGCCGCGATATGGCATAAGCACTTCCCTTTTTACACAAATAAGCAAAGCAGCCGCTGCATCTTACCGTGCAGCGGCTGCTTTGCATGTGGGGAAGTCCCCTATTTTCAAATTATTCTTTCCGCTGAATATGGCCGGAACGCAGTGCAGGCCATTCATTTTCTCAGCCCTTCAGCGGCATGATGCTTTCCGGCGCGGCACACAGGTACTGCGGCGCGGCGGGTGCTGCCGAGGAAAGGCTTTTTTTGCTTACCTTCCACCACAGCTGTGCCGTGCCCTCCGGCGGGGTGCAGATGAGGTTCCAGTCAAAGGGGTTCTCGCTGGTGGAGACCGCCTTTACCGGAATGGCGTTGGGCACATCGGCGGCGCAGGGCGTAAAGTCGTGGGCACGGATGCCCACAGCGGTGCAGCCCGCCGGGACGGGCAGTGCCAGCCGCAGGGTGGTGTCCCAGCCGTCCAGCCGGACGGTGTGGCTGTCCAGCGGGGTGCAGGGCAGAATGTTCTTGCAGCCGGTCAGCCGCGCGGCGGCAACGCTCTGCGGGTCGGCAAAAACGGCCTTGGTGGTACCGGCGCGCAGCACCTGCCCATCGTTCAGCACGATCATTTCTTTGCAAAGGCGGTAGGCCTCGTCCCGGTTGTGGGTCACCAGCAGAGCAGTGCCCGTAAAGTTTGCCAGCAGGCTGCCCACCTCGCCCTCGACCTCCTCCCGCAGATAGCTGTCCAGCGCGCTGAAGGGCTCGTCCAGCATCAGGATGTGGGGCTTGCCCACCAGAATGCGTGCCAGCGCGGCACGCTGCTGCTGCCCGCCGGAAAGCTGGGCAGGGCAGCGATTGGCCAGCTCTTCCAGCCGCATGGCGCGCAGCATTTCGGCGCAGGCGGTGCGGCGGGCAGCGGGGTCTTTTTCCGCCTTCAGGCCGCAAAGGACGTTCTGCTCCACAGTCATGTTGGGGAACAGGGCGTAGTTCTGGAACAGCAGCCCTACGCCCCGCTGCTGCGGCGGCAGGTCGATGTGCTGCGCACTGTCGAACAGCACCCGCCCGTCCAGCACGATGCGCCCACGGTCCGGTTTTACGATGCCCGCGATGCACCGCAATGTCATGCTTTTGCCGCAGCCGGAAGCACCCAGCAGGGCGGTGGAAGTGTTGCCCGCGGTAAAAGCAGCCCGGAGGGTGAAACCGTCCAGCTTTTTTTCAATATTGACTTCAAGGCTCATTTGCGGCCACCCGCTTTCTGTTTTTTCTCCAGCAGGTTCACCGCCAGCAGCACTACCGCCGAGATGGCGATATCCACCAGCACCCACCGCATGGCACCAAGCTCATCGTTGGTGCGCCAGAGCTGGTAGACCGTGGTGGCAATGGTGGCGGTCTTGCCGGGGGTGTAGCCCGCGATCATGCTGGTAGCGCCGTATTCGCCCAGTGCCCGGGCAAAAGCCAGCACCGTGCCCGCCAGAATGCCCTGACGGCAGGCGGGCATCCGCACCCGCCAGAAGATCCATGTATCGGACTGCCCCAGCGTCTGCGCCGACCACGCCAGCGTTTCGTCAAAGCTTTCAAACGCGCCGCGCGCGGTGCGGTACATCAGCGGAAAAGCCACCACGATGGAGGCAAAGATGGCGCTGTACCAGTTCATGACCAGCTTTACCCCGAACTGCTGCATGAAGAAGATGCCCAGCGGCCGCTTTGCGCCGAAGAGCAGTAGCAGAAAGTAGCCCACCACCGTAGGCGGCAGCACCATGGGCAGGGTGAGCAGCACATCCAGCACACCCTTGACCACCCGGGGCAGCCGGGCGATATAGTAGGCGGCAAAAATGCCAAGAAAGAACACCGCCGCGCAGCTGATCAGGGCAATGCGCAGGCTGTTCCACAACGGATACCAGTCCATGTCTGCTCCTTTATACGGCGCTGAAGCCCACGCCCTCGAACACGGTCATGGCCTTGTCGGTCTGTAAGTAGGCCAAAAACTCCTTGGCGGCCTCGGCGTTGGGGGCGGCTTTCAGCACAGCGGCGGGATAGATGACCTGACCGCACATCTCCTTGGTGGCCTCGTCCACAGGGGTCAGCCCGGCGCTGAAAGCATCGGTGCAGTAAACCACACCGGCATCCACGCTGCCCTCGGTGACCTGCGTGGTCACCTCCTTGACGTTGGAGCCGTAGGTGACCACGCCCGCAGCCGCCAGCACAGCCTCGTCCAGCTGGTAGTAAGCGAGGATCTTCTGGGTATACTGACCCACAGGCACATCGCTGTTGCCCATGCAGAATAGGATATCCTGCGCTTTCAGGTGCTCGGCCAGTGCGTCAAAGCTGTCAATGCCCTTGTCGCTGCCCTCCGGCACGCAGAGCACCACCTTGTTCTCCAGCAGATCCACGCGGCTGTCGGCATCCACAAAGTCGAGCCCCTCCTTGTTCACCTCGGCAGAAGCAGTGATGTCCAGCTGGTTCATCTGCTTCTGACCGGCAGAAATGAACAGATCGCAATCCGCGCCCTCCTGGATCTGGGTCTTGAGGGTACCGGAGGAGTCGAAGTTGAAACGGAAGGTCACCTCCGGGTGCTCTGCCGTGTAGCTCTCACCGATCGCGTTCAGCGTCTCGGTGAGGGAGGCGGCGGCAAACACGATCAACTCCACGCTCTGGGCTGCCTCTGAGGAAGCAGAGGCAGAGGAAGCCACGGACGATGCTGCGCTGGAAGCAGTACCGCCGCAGGCGGTGAGGGCAGCGGCTGCACCGGCCATACCGGCAGCAGCCAGAAAGCTCCGGCGGGAAATGCGATGGTCGTTCATCTCTGTTTTCTCCTTACTTCAAGTAAAAAATAGTATATTTCTACGCCCCGTAAAGGAAAACAGGGCGGGAAACCTTACTTACGGGCGCACTCGCCGTCCAGACCCGCGGCGATGCGTACTCCGTGCTCCAAGCTGGGCAGAATGTACTCCAAATTCTCCTGCACTGCCTTGGGGCTGCCCGGCAGGTTGACGATCAGGGTCTTGCCGCGCAGCACGCTGACGCCACGGCTCAGCATCCCGCGCGGGGTGATGCTCAGACTGTGGTAGCGCATCGCTTCGGCAATGCCGGGGGCGTTGCGGTCGGCAACGGCGCAGGTGGCTTCCGGGGTGATGTCACGGGGGGAGAAGCCGGTGCCGCCGGTGGTGAGCACAAGGTTCACCTGACGGCCGTCTGCCATACGGATGAGCTGCGCTTTCAGCGCCTTGGCTTCATCCGGCAGGATCATAGTTTCCTCCACCACATAGCCTGCGGCGGTAAGCATTTGGGCGATCAGCGGGCCGCTTTTGTCCTCCCGCTCGCCGCGGCTGCCTTTATCGGAAAGGGTGATGACGGCAGCGCGCAGGGGCGGGTTTTCCAGTGCGGGCAGCAGGGTCACCTCGTCCCCCACATGGATCTCGCCGCCGGTGAGCACCCGGGCGAACACACCCTCGTGGGGCATGATGCACTCGCCGGTCTGCTGCTTGATGACACAATCATTGTGGCATTCTTTGCCGATCTGGGTCATTTCCAGCACCACATCCCCGATGGCAAACCGGCTGGTCACCGGCAGATTGCGGAAATCGAAGCCCTCAATGACCAGATTTTCGCCGAAGGCACCGTAGTCCACCCAGATCTTCTTGCGGAACGCCTCGATTTTTTCGGCGCTGAGCATACTGACCTGACGGTGCCAGTTGCCGCCGTGGGCGTCCTCCACGATGCCCCATTCCGGGGTCAAAACGGCGCTGGGCACCTCGGTTTTTACGGTGCCCCGCTTGGGGCTGGTACAGATTGCCAGAAGCTTACCCATAGTTATTTATCCTCCAATGCGATACATCCCGCGGGTAGCGGGCATGGAACTATCATTAAAATGGTGTTCCCGGGGCTTTGCCCAGATGGTCTCCCGGATGGCGGCCAGCAGCTGTGCGTCGTCCGCGCCGCTGCGCAGCAGGGCGCGCAGGTCGCAGCCGGTCTCGCTGGCAAGGCAGGGGCGCAAAAAGCCCTGACTGGTCAGCCGCACACGGTTACAGGAAGCGCAGAACTTGCCGTGCACCGCTGCAATAAAGCCGATGCTGCCCTGCCAGCCCGGCACGGTGTAGTACACCGCCGGGCCGTCGCCCAAGGCGTGCTCCTGCGCCGGGGAAAGGGGCGCAAGCTCCGGCCAGCGCCGGGCAAACCGCGCCCTCAGCTCCGGGCCGGAGATGCAGGGCATGGCAGCGCCGTAGCCGATGGGCATCATCTCAATGAACCGCACCTGCAGGGCGTTGTCCTTTGCCAGCGCGGCGAGTGTTTCCAGTTCGCCCTCGTTGACGCCCGCCTGCGGCACACAGTTCAGCTTGACCGGCAGGCCGCTTTCCAGCGCCGCCTGCAAGCCCGTCTGCACGGCGGCAAAATCGTCCCGGGCGGTGATCTGCCGGAACACCTCCGGGCGCAGGGTGTCCAGACTGATGTTCACGCTGTCCAGCCCGGCGTCCAGCAGGGCGGGCAGCTGCTCTGCCAGCAGCACCGCGTTGGTGGTCAGGGTGACCCGACGGATGCCCGGGGTCGCTTTGAGCCCGGCAACCAGCTGCGCCACATTCTTGCGCACCAGCGGCTCGCCGCCGGTCACCCGCACGGTGTCGATGCCGCACTGGGCAAACAGCGCAGCCAGACGCAGAAATTCTTCGTAGGTCAGCACGGCTTCCCGCTCCAGCTTTTCCACGCCGTCCGGCATACAGTAGCGGCAGCGCAGATTGCACAGGTCGGTCACCGACAGGCGCAGATAATGGATCTCGCGCTGGTAACGATCAAACATAGCCGCCCTCCGCCCGGATATAGTGGCCACTCTTGCCGCCGGTCTTTTCCACCAGATGGATCTCGCCCAGCTCCATGCCCTTATCCACGGCCTTGCACATATCGTAGATGGTAAGCAGCGCGGTGGAAACGCCGGTCAGCGCCTCCATCTCCACGCCGGTCACGCCGCTGGTCTTGACGGTACACAGGGCTTCTACCGCCTGCCGTTCGGGCAGCAGACGGAACTCGATGCCTACCTTGGTCAGGGGCAGCGGATGGCACAGGGGGATCAGCTCACTGGTGCGCTTGGTGGCCATAATGCCCGCAATGCGTGCCACGCCCAGCACATCGCCCTTTTTCACGGTGCCGCTCTGCACGGCGGCAAAGGCTTCGGCGTTCATGGTAATAATGCCGTGGGCAGTGGCTTCCCGGGTGGTGACGGGCTTTGCGCTCACGTCCACCATCACGGCGTTGCCGGCGGCATCAAAATGTGTCAGATTATTTTCACTCATACTTTTTCACCTTAGTAAGCTGAGAGGGTTTCAGCAATGCCCAAAGCCGCAGTTCGGCCAGTGGCACACTTCGCAGTTCAGGCACAGGCCGCCCTCGCCCAAGCGGGCGATATCCTCGGCGGTGATGGGGTCATCCGCCAGCAGACGGGGCAGCAGCAGGTCAAAGATGGTGCGCTTGGCGTACATCACACAGCCGGGCAGGCCGCACACCGGCACACCGTCCAGATAGCTGACAAGGAACATTGCCCCCGGCAGCACCGGCGCGCCGTAGGTGATGATATCCGCCCCGGTGTTCTTGATGGCCAGCGGGGTGCGGTCATCGGGATCCACGCTCATGCCGCCGGTGGTAAAGATCAACTCGCACCCTGCGGCTTTGGCTTCCAGAATGGCGGCGGTGATCCCGGCGGGGTCGTCATCGCAGACCTTATGGAAGACCATCTCGCAGCCGTAGACAGCCAGCTTGCTTTGCAGGATGGGGGTGAATTTATCCTCAATGCGTCCCTTGAACACCTCGCTGCCGGTGGTGATGATGCCCACCTTTTTGGCCTGCATGGGCAGCACGTTCAGGATCGGCTCTGCCCCGGCAGCAGCCTGCATGGCGTCCATCTTCTCCTGCTCGATGACCAGCGGGATGATGCGGGTACCGGCCAGCTTCTGGCCCTTCTTCACCGGCAGGTCGCCGTGGATGGTGGCGATCATCATCTGCGGGGTGCTGTTCACAGCCATCAGCGCCTTGCGGTTGATCTTCAGCAGGCCGTCGCAGTCCGCGATCAGCTCGATCTTGCCTTCCTTCGGCGCAGTACCGTGGATATTTTTGCCCGCAGCGGCCTTGTACAGCAGGGCGGCTGCTTCGTCCTCGTGGAGGATGCCGGGGTGCTTTTCCCAGACGTAGAGGTTCTCCTTGCCGATGGAAAGCAGCACGGGGATGTCCTCGGGCTGGATGACGTGCCCCTTGCGGAAGCGGGCATCCTTGTACTCGCCCGGGATGATCTGGGTGATATCATGGCAGAGCACCTGCCCTGCGGCGTCAACAGTACGGATCAGTTTCATGATGGCATTCTCCTTACAGCGCGGGCATCTGGGCTTCGATCCAGTCTGCCAGTGCCGGAATATCGTTCAGGTCAAAATCTGCGCCGGGGATATCCCCCACCACCGCCAGCGGCTGGAAGGATGCAGGCGCATCCGAGATGGCGCTGCGCACCACCTCGATCTTCGGCCAGCCGCTGGACTTGAACCCTTCCAACAGCACAAGGTCGTAACCGTGACGCTCGAACAGGGCAAGCAAGTCCTGCTCAGTCAGACGGAATTCCTCGGTCAGCAGGTAGTGCGTACCGGAATAGACCGCCACGCCCTCGGCACCGGCTTCCCGCAGACGGTAGCTGTCGGTGCCGGGCACGTCCGGGGTAAAATCGTGGCCGTCGTGCTTGATGATGCCAACCTTCAGCCCACGGCTGCGCAGCACGGGCAGCAGCTTTTCCAGCAGGGTGGTCTTACCGCTGTTGTGCACCCCGCTGACCGCCAGCACCGCCGGGCGTTTGAGCGCCTGTGTCTCGGCAAGCGCCTGTTTTTGTTCACTGTACAAAGCAAAGCACCTCCACTTCCATGCCGGGTTCCACCGGCCCGCTGCCGGCGGGGATCTCCACCAGACAGTTGCAGCCCATCATGGCAGACAGTGCACCGGAGGAGTGCGCCTCGGTGTTGCCTGCGCCGGGCAGGGTCACCTTGCCGCCGCAGGCAGTCGCCCGCAGGTAGCGGTTGCCCTTGCTGGGTTTGGAAAAGCCATTGGTCAGGGTACAGACAGTGCGGGCGGGGATGCAGCTCTCCTCCCGCCGCCCGGCGGCGCGCAGCAGCGCGGGGATGGCGTACTGCTCCAGCGTGGCAGCAGCGGCAAAGGGGTTGCCGGACAGGCAGAACACCAGCTTGCCGCCCAGCGTAGCCGCCAGCATGGGGCTTCCGGGTTTCTGGGCTACGCCCTCCACCAGCAGCTGTGCGCCCAGCTTTTCCAGCACAAGGGGGAGATAATCCTTCTGCCCTACGGAGACGCCGCCGCTGGTGATCACGGCATCGCAGCGGGTCAGCAGTTCCTGCATTTTACCGGTGATGACCTCCGGGTCATCGGAGCACTGCTGCCGCTCCACGGCAAAGCCCAGCTGACGCAGCCGGGCTGCGTTCTGGATGCCGTTGGCATCGTAAATTTTACCGGATGTCCACGGTGCGCCGGGTTCCAGCAGTTCGCTGCCGGTGGCAAGCACGCCCACGATCAGCGGGCGGTACACCGCTACCTCGGTGTAGCCCTGCCCGGCCAGCACGCCCAGATGAGCGGGGGTGAGTACCGTCCCGGCAGGTGCAATGACCGCGCCTGCGGCCACGTCCTCGCCGCGGAACACCACGTTTTGCAGCGGCTTTACGGCGGCATACAGCTGCACGGTCTCTTCCCCGCTGTCGGTCAGTTCCTGCATCAGGACGCAGTCCGCGCCCTCCGGCAGGGGGGCACCGGTCATGATGCGGGCAGCGCACCCTGCGGGCAGCGCCGCAGCCGGGGCATCGCCCGCGTAAAGCTTCATCACCACCGGCAGGGTGACCGGGGTCTCCCGGCTTGCTCGGGCGGTATCCGCGCTGTGCAGGGCGTAGCCGTCCAGCGGGCTGCGGTCAAAGGGGGGCTGGTCCATCCGGGCGCAGAGGTCGGCGGCGGCAATGCGCCCGCAGGCGGCTTCCAACGGGATGGTCTCCGGGGACGGAGAAGGCAGAAGCGCTGCCGCGTCCAGCACGCTGCGCAGCGCCTGAACGGGGGAGCAGAAAGGCTGATTCATTATAACTTCCTCCATAGACCCGCCGCTCTCCCCTTCTGCTATGGCTCAGACGGGGCACCGGCAGGGGTATTCTTTTTTCAAAAAAGGCAGGTAAAAAAGAAGCGGAGACGTCTTGACCGGAAAATCAAAACGCCTCCGCAGAATATCCCCACAAAACCGGCGGCGGCAGCTTGCAGTCTGCTACGCCGGTGGCAGCCTTTGGCTATGCGCCGCCCTTGCAGCGGCAGCACACAGCCAAAAAGCACCTGTGAAGATGGGAGGAGTTCTTTTTTTCAAATTGCAGCGTTTCTTCTGCGGGAAGGCGGTGGGGTTTCCCCCGCCACCCTTGAATGCCCGCCCTTGCGGGTGCAGCATTGCGGCGCGGTGTCCTGCTCCTTGTGGGAGTTTAGACACCTTTGCTCAAAGAAGCTCTTATACCCTGATTCAATTGTAGGTTGGTTTAATCGCAGAACTCGTCCACGTCGCTGATGGCCTTGGCGTAGCGGCGGGTGAGGTGCTTGGTGGAAAAGAGGAACCGCTCGTTCTGGTTGTTGGTCAGCTCCTCGATATCGGCATAAGCGGGGTTCTCCTGCATGGACTTCCAAGTCTGCTCGATGACCTCCGGCGCAAGGCCGTAGGGAGAGCGCTGGAAGTACTTGAGCGGGGTGGCGCTGGGGTAGATGCGGGCGTTGAACCGCACCATCTCAGCGAACATCACACACAGATCCTTGTCCTCGATGAGCTGCGCGATCATGGCGTAGTTATCGCTCATGTTGGCGTTGGAGTAGTAGTAGGTGTCCTTTGCGCCCGCGCGGGTGACGATATCGGTGCACTGGGGGTCTGCGGGCAGTTGTGCCAGCAGCTCATCGGCGTTTTCCAGTTCCTCCAGCAGCAAAGCGTGGGGGGTAAGCATCGCAGCCGCAGAGCGGGCGCGGATGTAACCGGCCAGCTCCTGTGCAGGGGTCAGCTCCGGCAGCTCCGGGGCAGTCTTGGTGGGCTGATCCGCAAAGGGATCGTTTTCCGCCTCCGGCTCACCGGCCAGAAAATCCAGCAGCTCCGGCTTTGCAGCATCGGGCTGCGCAGCTTCGGCGGCTTCGGGTGCGGCTTCGGCGGCCTGCTTTGCGGCAAGCTCGGCGGTCTCCCGCTCCACTGCGGCGATCACATCCTCGCCGGTCTTGGCGGCGCTGCCGTCAAAGGTGCTGCCGGTCTCCTTCAGGCGGCGGGCAGTCTCGCTTGCGGCGTCGATGTCGAACACCTCTGCCTTGGGCTTTTTCTTGGCGGCCAGCTCTGCCTTTTGCAGTTCCAGAACGGCCTGTTCCGGGTCTACGCTGCCATCCACCGTGGTGGTGTAGCCGGGTTTACGTCTGCCAAACAACATGACGATTTTTCCTCTTTCTGTGGGATTTATCTGTTGGATTTATTCAGCTGCTGCGGTGTTCTGGGCGTAGATGCCGCGCTTTTCCAGATCATCGGCCATGTCAGCCAGATCATACTTCTCCAGCGTCTCGCGGGTGGGCACACCGGTGGTGCGGTCCCAGCCGAAGATGTCGTAGAACAGATCCTTAGCCTTCTCCATGTCGGCGCGGTCCAGCTTGGTGGTGCCTTCCTCAAATGCCTTGAAGTCAGGGTCCTTATCGAACACCCAATCGCAGATGGCATCGTGCTCCTGACGCAGGTTTGCGCTGCCGCAGTTCTGCTGGAAGCTGATGGCGGTCATCACGCGCAGCATCTGGGTGATGCGGGCGCCGTCCTCCTGCAGACCGGCCTGCGTATAGGTCTCGCCGGTAACAGCAGTCATAAAGTCTGCCTGCAGGTCCAGATCGCCGTGGTAGTTGCGCTCCTTGGAGGGAGACTGGGTCATGGGCCACATCCAGTTGCACAGGGTAGCGGAATCGTGGAAGTTCTTATCGTTGACGCAGTAGGCAGCCAGCTTTGCCTTGTTCTCGTTGATGGGAGTGTAGGCCTTGGCCTTATCGTAGCAGCCCTCGCCGAAGAAGTCCTCCATGACCTTCTTGGTCACCTCATAGGGAGCACCGGAACCGGTCTCGCAGACGATCTCGTGGATCATGCAGTCACGGTTGTAGACGAGGTTGTACAGCATACCCACCTGCCATGCCTCAGCAGGGCCGTGGTGGTTGGGGAAGCCGTTGTAGATCAGATTGGAGTTGGTAGCGCCGTCGGTGCGGTCCAGCCAGCTCTTGGGCAGACCGAACTTCTCCATCATGGCCAGCGTGCCCTTGGCGATGACGGACAGGTCGCCCTCGCCGTAAGCCATGCGGCGGATCAGTTCGACCTCCCAGCGGGGATCGCCGGCCTTCTCCCACTCCCAGGGCAGAGAGTCGTACTCGGCCTCGCTGATGTACTTGGTGGCCTCCTCTCGCGGCATGCGCAGGATCCACTGCAGGTCGCGGTTCAGGTTGCCGTAGTTATCCCACAGACCCATATCGTCCACAGCATGAGACCATGCCAGATTGATGACCATGGTGCCGTCGCCCTCGTACTTGAAGTCGTGCACGCCGTCCGGATAGACGCGGGTGCCGTACAGCACGGGCATACAGGTGTTGGAGTTGTGGGTGGGCAGATCGTAATCTGCCAGCGGATCTACATCATACTCGGTGTAGCAGCGGATGGGGCAGGAAGAGCAGCCGCCGTTCTTCACGGTGTACTCGGCAGCGGGAGCACCGAAGTCGAAGTAGCCCTTGAAGCAGCGCAGAGCCACCTTGTTCAGGTCGTAGTAGGGCTGCTCGCCGGTATCCACGGGGCCGCCGGGAGCCTTTTTCCACATACGGCCGGGAGCGCCGGACCAGCGGTTCTTGCCGGAGGTGGCGCTGTACTCTGCCCAGCTCTGGGGCTGTGCGGGCACGTTGTGGTTGTTGTTGCCGCCGATCAGGTTGCCGATCATGTAGTTGGACAGCTCCAGCACCTTCTTGGGGTCAGCGACCTTGACGCTGCCGGTGCCGCGGATGGCCAGACCCTTCAGCTTCTTGTTGCCCATGGCAGCGCCCAGACCGGCGCCGCCGGAGTTGCCGAAGCTGGTGTTCAGGGTGGAGTAGTCCACCAGATTCTCACCGGCAGGGCCGATGGAAGCGGTCTCGAACTCGCGGCCGTTCTGCTCTACCATCCATTTGTTGGCAGCAAAGGTGCCCTTGCCCCAGATCTCGGTTGCGTCCTCCAGAGAGACCTCGCCGTCCTCGATGCGCAGGTAGACGGGCTTTTCGGAGATGCCGCTGACAACGATGCCGTCGTAACCGGCATACTTCAGCATGGAGCCGATGTGGCCGCCCATGTGTGCGTCAACGATAGACCGACCCTTGGACCAGGTGGAGCGGAAGGTCACGTTCATACGGCCGGAGCAGGGCACGCCTGCGCCGGTCAGGGGGCCGACACCAAAGATGACCAGAGCCTTCTCATCATAGGGGTCCAGATCCATGGGCGCTTCTTCATACATAATGCGGTAGGCCATGCCCATACCGCCGATATACTTATGGTACTTTTCGTCATCCTGCGTGGTGATCTCGCCGGTGGTCAGGTTGACGCGCAGGATCTTGCCTGCCCAGCCATAACTTTCAGCCATTGTAGTTCCTCCTTACAGATCCAAGTATGCAGCCTGTGCTGCGCTGGTAACGGCATCCCAATCCACGATGGACAATGCGCCGGACGGGCAGCCTGCCACGCAGGCACCGCAGGCGATGCACTTGGAGGACTTGCCGGTCTCGGGGTTGACGGTGGGCATGTGCCACGGGCAGGCCTCATGGCAGGCACCGCAGCCGATGCACTTGTCGGTATCCACTACGCGGATGCCGCGGCTGTCGGTGGTGATAGCCTTCTGCGGGCAGGCATTGCCGCAGGCGGGGTCCTCGCACTGGCGGCAGGTGTCCGGGAAGTAGACCCAGCAGTTATCGGTGCCGGACAGCAGACCGTTGCCTGCGCCGTCCAGGTTCAGGCGGCGCTGGATCTTGACGCGGCTGATGTAAGAGGAGCACACGCCGTCGTTGGTCAGGGTGCAGTTGATCTCGCAGCGCTGGCAGCCGGTGCACAGGTCTGCGTTGACCACCAGCAGGCCCTGCGGCAGTGCCCAAGTGGCCACTGCGCCGGAATCCACCTGCTGCTGAGAGCAGCCGAACAGGGACAGCATGGAAGCGGACAGGGTGAGCCCTGCAAGGCTCTTGCCCGAGATCTTCATAAATTGACGGCGGGTCATGTCAGCCGTCAGGAAATCAGTTTTTGCCATAGGTTCCATTCCTCCGTTGAGGTCACTCTGCGCTGAGTACCTCGGTCACATAGAAATACGAGTTGTTGACGATGGTCGTCACAGCCGAAGAGGTGATGGTCGCGCCGGAAAGGGCGTCCACCTCGGTCAGGTCTGCGCTGACGGCACCGGACGCATTGCCGGTGGTGGTCAGGCTGGCCTGCTCCAGACGCACCTTGGACTGCTCTTCTGCCGAGAGATCCGCAAAGGGGATCGCCATCGGCTCGCCGTCCAGTGCGCTCTTGCTGAGCATGGCTGCGTACAGCTTGCGCCGTGCCACGGCCTCTGCGCTGGAATCCAGCGGCGGGGCCAGTTCATCGTCCAAAGGCTCCCCCTTCAGCGCCGAGAGGGCAAGCCCCGCAGCATACATCTTGCGGGTAGCCTCGGCCTCGGGAGAGGTATCGAAGGTGCGCCACTGTGCGGGGTCAAAATCCCCGGCAGCAGCGGGCTGCTCCTCCGCCGCACCGGCAGCGGCATAGGCGGCACCGGTAACGGTGTCCGTCACGGTGTAGCTTTTGCCCGCCAGCGTGAAGGGAGCTGCGCCCTGATACTGGGACGTGAACTCCGGGTTGACGCACTGGCCGCCAAGGGTTTCCGTTTCATCCTGAGAGAGAATCTCTACTGCGGAAACATTGCCCTCGGCGTCAATGGTCACGGCAGCCTGCACATCGCTTTGGAAGCCCTTCTGAGAGCCCTCCACGCGGTAGCTGCCATCGTCGAGCTGGTACACTGCGCTGATGCCATAGGTGGCTGCATCCGCCTCCGACACCGGCAGCAGGGTACCGGCAACCGTGGTGCGTGCGCTTTGCAAGGTGGTCAGACCGACCGCCAAGGCGATGGTCGCAACGCCCATGGCTGCATAGCCCGGCAGCCGCTTGCGCCACAGCGGTACGGGCGCAAACGGGTTGGTTGCCTGCTTCATGTTATCACCTGCCTGTTTTTTATTTTGCCGGGTAACCCCGGACAGCAATTGAGGCCGCTCTGGCTGCTGCAACAGCGGAGCGGTCTCTTCGATAATATATTAACATGCGTGCGCGGAGTATGTCAACAGAAACAGACAGGCTTTTCCGTTTTGTAACGATTGTTTTTGTAAAATCTGCTTAAACTTTAGGGATTTTGCGTCCGCACACCAGCTGCAGGCCGTATTCTGCTGCAAGCTCTGCGGATTGCACGGTGGGCATGCTCTTACTTACCAGCACCGGCACCCCGGCGCGGATGGCCTTGCGCACCATATCCAGCGGTACCCGGCCGCTGGTGTACAGTACACATTCTGCCAGCGGAAGCCCTGCCAGCACCGCACAGCCCACGGCCTTATCCAGCGCGTTGTGCCGCCCCAGATCCTCGCAGGCAAAAACAATTTCACCTTTGTGCAGCACAAAGCAGCTGTGTACCGCCCGGGTGGCGCGGTACAGCGGCAGGCCAGCGTGCATGGCGGCGGTCAGGCGCTCCACCCATTCCGGCTGCAAGGCCAGCCCCGGCACAGGGCGCAGAGGCTGCAGTTCCACCGGACTGCCCAGCGCGATATTATCGGTGCAGCAGCTGGCGACCTCCTGCGCGGCGGCGCGGCGGGTGGGCAGCGGGTGGCGCAGATATACCTGCACCTTTGCGCCCTCGGCACAGACGGCGATCTGCTCCACCTCGTCCGCAGACGCGATCCACCCTTCGGTGAGCAGCCGCCCCAAGGCCAGCTGCGGCAGCAGCGCCGGGGTGCATACCACCCGGAAGGCGGGCTGCTCGTTTACATAGATAGCGGCGGCGTGCTCTGCCGGTACGGTGGCTTCGGTGCCGTCCGGCAGACGCAGGCTGGCAAAAGCCGCCTGTGCGCCAAAGCGGTCAGTGATCTGCAAAGAGGGTGTGCTGCGTTTTTCCATAAAGCTTCCTTATATTGTTTGTGTGGTAAGTGGACAGTATCAACATACCGGTTCTGTGGCAAAAAGTCAAGAGCCATCTTTCCGTGAATGCACAATGCCGGACAGCCCACAGACTGTCCGGCATTGCGATAAAAAGTCAGATTTACAGTTTGCCCTCTCAGGCGGCGTTCTCAGAACACCGCCGGGACGATCTGCTGGGCATCCACATCCACGATGCCGTAGGTGTTCAGCCGCAGCTTCGGGATGACCGGCAGGCTGACGAAGGCAAGGGTCATAAAGGCGTCGATGTCCTCCGAGATGCCGTGGGCTTTCAGCGCCGTCTTGAGCGCTTGCAGCTTTTCCTCCACAGTCTCGGCGCTCTCGGTGCTCATAAGCCCTGCCACCGGCAGCGGCAGCTCCCCTACCACCTGTCCGTTCAGTGCAAAGGCTAAGCCGCCCTTATTTTTGCGCACCGTGTTGCCCGCCAGCACCATGTCGGCATCGTTGGTGCCCGCCACGATGAGGTTGTGGGAGTCGTGGGCGATGCTGGAAGCCACCGCGCCGCATTGCAGCCCGTAGTTGCCCAAAAAGCCCAAGCCCACATGACCGGAGCGCTGATGCCGCTCGAACACCGCCAGCTTAACGATTTTCTGTGCCACGTCCACGCCGGGCGCTGTGCCCGGGTGCTGGCAGAACGGAACGATCTTTTCGGTGGTCAGCAGAGAATGCGGGGTCAGGCAGATCACCCGCTGCCGGGTGCCGGTCTGCTTCAGCTGCAATTGCTCCGGGGTGATCTCATCCATGTTGAAGGAATCGAACGCCCGTGCAAAGCGTGCTTTATCCACCGCAAGGGCGGCGGGGTGCAGCATTTTGCCCTGCTGCGCCACCAGTTTGCCATTTTTGTACACCTGCTCCACCGTGAACTTTTCCAGATCCGACAGCACGATCAGGTCGGCGGTATAGCCGGGAGCTATCGCACCGCTGTGCGCAAGACCGAAATACTGGCACGGGACAAGGGTGCCCATCCGCACCGCCACCACCGGGTCTATCCCGGCGGCAATGGCCTTGCGGATGATATAATCAATGTGCCCGCCCTGCAACAGGTCTCCGGGATGCTTGTCATCGGTCACCAGCATACAGCGGCTGCAATAAGGCTCCCGGAACAGGGGCAGCAGGCTTTCCATATTTTGCGCCGCCGTGCCCTCCCGCACCATGATGTACTGTCCGCGCCGCAGCTTTTCCATGGCTTCGTGGATGTCCGAGCACTCATGGTCGGACTGCACCCCGGCGGCGATATAGGCGTTCAGCTCCTCCCCGCTGAGGAAGGGTGCGTGCCCGTCGATGCGTTTACCCGCAGCGGTGCAGTCGCAGATCTTTTGCAGGATCTTTTCGTCCGCGCGCACTGTGCCGTAGGAGTTCATCAGCTCCGCCAGTCCCAGCACCCGGGGCTGCTGATAGTAGGGGCGCAGCTGCTCCGCTTCCAGCACCGCGCCGGACTCATCCAGCCCGGTGGCAGGTACGCAGGAGGGCAGCATAAAGTAGACCGAAAGTGCCAGATCTTTGGTAGTTTCCAGCATAAAGTCCAGCCCTTCCGTACCGGCCACATTGGAGATCTCGTGCGGGTCGGTGACCACTGCTGTAGTGCCGTGGGGCAGCACTGCCTGTTCAAAGGCCGGGCCGCAGAGCATGGAGCTTTCAATGTGGATGTGCCCATCCACAAGCCCCGGGCAGACATACTTGCCCTGCAAGTCCAGCTCAGTCTCGCCGGTATAGTGTCCCACGCCAAGGATGACCCCCTGACGGATGGCTACATCGGCCTGCTCGATCTCGTTTGTGAACACGTTGATGACCCGGGCATTTTTCAGCACAAGCTCTGCCCGCACGTCACCCTTTGCTGTCAGGATCTGCTGCTTCAAGGTTTCCATTTTCATAAGGGCCCCCTTGTCCTGTTATAAAGCCTGCGTTCTGCTGCTTGAAAGACCTGTTTTTTCTTTGGTTACATGGCGATCCAGCCAAAGGCGTTTGCCACCGAGCTTGCCAGAATGATGGCTGCAAAAATGGGGCACAGCCAGCGGATCATAAAATTGAACACCGGCTTGCGGCGGAACCGCTGACCGTCCTGCTCCACCTCCTGCGCGATCTGCTCCACGCCGATGACGCGGGACACCAGCAGGCAGGTGGCAATGGCTGCAATAGGCATCATGACCGAGTTGGTCAAAAAGTCGAAGAAGTCCAAGAACTGCATCCCGAACACGGTCACCCCGGCCAGCGGGCCGTAGCCCAGTGCCGACAGGCTGCCCAGTGCCACCATGATGGCGCCGATGAGCACGGTGGAGCGGGTGCGGTCCCAGCCCAGCTCGTCCTCAAAGGTGGAAACAGCGCTCTCGGTCAGGGCGATGGAGCTGGTAATGGCTGCAAACAGCACCAGCACAAAGAACAGCACACCCACCACAGTGCCCAGACCCATGCTGGCAAACACCTTGGGGATGGTGATGAACATCAGTGCAGGGCCGGCCTGCAGGGTGTCCGGGTCACCGCCGGAGAAGGCAAACACCGCCGGAATGATCATCAGACCTGCCATGATGGCAATGGCGGTATCGAACACCTCCACGTTCTCGGTGGACTCTTCGATGGAGACGTCCTTCTTCATGTAAGAGCCGAAGGTGACCAGAATGCCCATGGCGATGGACAGAGAGTAGAACATCTGCCCCATGGCGGTGACCACGGTCATCCAAGAGAAGTTTTTGGGGTTGGGCACCAGAAAATACTTTACACCCGCCAGTGCACCGGGGCGGGTGACAGAGTAGCCCGCAATGACCAGCGACAGCACCACCAGCACCGGCATCATCACCTTGGAGACGCGCTCCACGCCGTTGCGCACACCGGCAAAGATGATGCCCAGCGTGAACAGGCTGAACAGCAAAAAGGCCAGCTCAGCCTGCAGACCGTTGGTGATAAACGCGGAGAAGTAGCCATCCGTTGCCAGATTGCCGCCGCGTCCGCACAGATACTCGGCCAGATAGTGGATGACCCAGCCGCCGATGACCGAATAGTACGGCACGATCAAAATGGGGATGATGGCGTTGATCCAGCCACCGAACCGGATGCCCTTGCCCTTGCCGAAGTGAGCATAGGCGCTGACCGGGCTTTTGTGGGTCATACGGCCCAGCGCGGTCTCGGCCACGATCATGGTATAGCCAAAGGTGACTGCCAGCAGAATGTATACCAGCAGAAAAATGCCGCCGCCGTATTTGGCTGCCAGATACGGGAAGCGCCAGATGTTGCCCAGACCCACCGAAGCGCCTGCGGCAGACAGCACGAACCCGATCTTACCGGAGAACGCGCTGCGTTTGTGTTGTTGTTCCATATTGTTAATCCTCTTTTCTTATCCGCTTTAAAAAATAAGCAGAACAAGTGTACCATATCTGCGGACAAGTAGCAAGGCAATAGCCAAAACTCCCCTGCCAAAGCCAGACGGCTTTAACAGGGGAGTTTGCGCATTGCTATTTTTTACAGCTTATGGTACTTGCGGTCCTCTTCCTCGTAGACGGGGTCGCAGGTCAGGTACATACCTAGACGGTTCAGGGTGCTGCTGTCCACGCTGGAAAGCAGCACGGTGGAGTGCACATCGCAGCCCTTGAGGTTGGGCAGCTGGTGCATGGCTGCTGCGGCAAGCTCGCTGGAAGCAGCAGAGCTGGACAGGGCGATCAGGATCTCGTCGGTGTGCAGACGGGGGTTTTTGCCGCCCAGATAGTTGGTCTTGAGGGTCTGGATAGGCTCGATGGCAGCGGCGCTGACCAGATCCGTCTCCTGCGGGATGCCCGCCAGATACTTGAGCGCGTTGATCAGGGCGCTTGCGGTAGCGCCCAGCAGCGGGCCGGTCTTGCCGGTGATGACAGTGCCGTCGCTCAGCTCAATGGCAGCAGCCGGTGCGCCGCCGGTAGCTTCGCTGCGGGCGTGCGCCTGCTTTTCCACTTCCCGTGCGCCCATGGTCAGCCCGGCCTGATTCATCAGCAGTTCCAGCTTGTAGCGCTCGCTCTCCTTGGCGGTGCCGGTGATCTTCTGCTCGCACAGGCACTTGTAGTACCGGCGCACGATCTCCTTGCGGGAGGCTTCGCAGCAGACTGCATCGTCCACGATGCAGTTGCCGGCCATGTTCACGCCCATATCCGTGGGGGACTTGTAGGGGCTCTGGCCTGCGATCAACTCGAACATCGCGTTCACCACCGGGAAGATCTCGATGTCGCGGTTGTAGTTCACGGTGGTCACGCCGTAGGCTTCCAGATGGAAGGGGTCGATCATGTTCACATCGTTCAGGTCGGCGGTGGCGGCCTCGTAGGCCAGATTGACCGGGTGCTTCAGGGGAATGTTCCAGATGGGGAAGGTCTCGAACTTGGCGTAACCGGCCTTGACGCCGCGCTTATATTCATGGTACAGCTGGGACAGGCAGACGGCCATTTTTCCGCTGCCGGGGCCGGGCGCGGTGATGACCACCAGCGGGCGCTCGGTCTCAATGTACTCGTTGCGGCCGTAGCCCTCGTCGCTGACGATGCGGGCTACATCGTTGGGGTAGCCGGGGATCTTATAGTGGCGGAAGGTGCGGATGCCCAGACTGTTCAGCCGCTTTTCAAAGGCTTCCACCTCGGCGGCGGCGGTGTACTTGGTCACGCACACACTGCCCACATACAGCCCCATCCCCTGAAAAGCGTCGATGAGGCGCAGCACGTCCAGATCGTAGGTGATGCCGTAGTCGCCGCGCACCTTGCTGCTGATGATGTCCTCGGCGCTGATGACGATGACGATCTCGGCCTGCTCCTTGAGCTGCAAAAGCATCTGCAGCTTGGAGTCCGGCTGAAAGCCGGGCAGCACGCGGGAGGCGTGGTAATCGTCAAACAGCTTGCCGCCGAATTCCAGATACAGCTTATTGTCAAACTTCTTGATGCGCTCGCGGATATGCTCGGACTGCATCGCAAGATATTTGTCGTTGTCAAATCCTATTTTCATCGTTCGTTTCCTCTCTGGTGGCCGGGCACACCATACCCGGACTTTAAAATCACAAGCATAAGTATACCACAGCCCGGGGTGGGGCGCAATGCAAAACAAAGCACGAAATACAATTCCGGCAGGATAGGCCGTTTTGGGCGGTGCAGAGTTCTGTTTTTTGTTGCAGATGCCGTTTTGGGTCAGGTCTTTTGCCGGGCGGCAAGGTCTTTTTCCACCTTCCAGAAGGCCAGCAGCAAAAGCCCCGCCGCCACATAGCTGAGCGTTTCCACCCAGATATAGCCGCCTGCGATCACATGGCGCACGGCGGCATTCTGGGCGGCAGTGCCCAGCGCCGTGCTGGCGCACTGGTCATAGCCGGTGTGCGCCAGCACCCCGTTGAACAGTGCGCTCATCACCGAGCCGCCCGCCACGGACAGGGAGCTGTACACCGACATGGTAAGTCCGTCGGTGCGGATGCCGCTGCGCCCCTCCACATGGTCTACCACATCGGTCACCATGGCAAGGAGCAGGCAGCAGGTAGGCGCAGAGCCGAAACACTTGAGCGCAACACCGATGGCAACAGGGACCAGTCTGCCCTGCCCCAGCCCCGCGAGAACGCCGCCCGCAGCGCCCAGCAGCAAAAACCAGCCGCACACCTTGCGCTTGCCGAACCGGTCGGTCAGCGGCACCAGCAGCACCGAGGCCAGCGCCATGGGCAGCGCGCCCATCATGGTCAACAGCGATTGAGATGCGCCCCATGCACCGGCACTGCCCAAAAAGGTGTTGTCCACCACCCACTTACAATAGTAGGTCATGGTGCTGTTTTTTAAAGACCCGCTCCACTGGAACAGCACGCATATGCCCAGTATGAGCCACCACATGGGGTCGGCAGCCACCGCCCGCAGCTGGCGGCGCAGCGAGACCCGCTGCACCGGTGCAGGCTCCGGCGGGGGTGCTTCTGCCTGCCGGGCGGCTTCAAATTCATCTTCCGGCCCGTACAGGCCTTCCAGAATGCGGCGCTCCTCGGTGACACGCTCCCGGGTAAAGGCGAACTGCAAGTAGATGGTAAGCCCGGTGAACACCGCCACCCCCAGCATGGTGAAGAACCAGCGGTGGATATTTTCCCGGAGGAAAAAGGACACCAGCATGGGGAACACCATGCTGCAAGTGCCCATCACGCCCAGACCCACCATGCTGTTGATGGAGGCCAGCAGCCCGCGCTGACGGCTGTCCCGGGTGGATACCGAGAGCATAATGCTGCTGGCTGTGCTGTAAATGGGGGATGCAAACGAGTAGTACAGGTTGTACGCCACGGCGATCCACACCATGCGCGCGATGCCCTGAAATGGCACGATGAACATGAGCACACTGGCAGAGGAAAAGGTAAACACCGAGAGCAGCAGCCACGGCCTTGCCTTGCCCGCCGTGGCGCGGGTGCGCTCGATCAGCTGGCCTACCAGAAGATTTGCCACCACGATGAGCACCGTGGACACCAGCTGCAGCCGGCTGAGGAACCGCAGATCCAGCCGGAGCACATCGGTAAAGTAGCTTTGCAGGATGCTGCCGAAAATACTGCCTGAGATGGAAGCACCCATAGGACCCAGAATATAGCCGAAGAGCATTTCCGGCAGCTGGACCTTCTCGCTTTTGATCCGGGTGCGGGTGAACCGGTGGTTCCAGAAGCTTTGTCTGCGCATGGAACAGATTGTTTCCTTTCTCCCCGCAAGTGCGGGGTCTTACACATTCCTATCATTTCTATGATAACACATTTTCCACTGCCGGGGAACTGTCCGGTGCAAAAAACATCTTTTTACCGCAGACGGTCGGAAAACGCAAAAAGGACCGCCGCAGTGTGCGGCAGTCCCCTTTGCTCTTATGAAGAACTATCCGTATGGAGAAAGAGAATGGCTTGTTACTTTGCCTCGGCGGGCTGGGTCTTTTTGACAAGGCTCAGGATCACTGCGCCCAGCACACTGCCCACAGCCAGCGCCACGCAGTACAGCACGGCGTGGTCCACCACCGGGAACACGAAGATGCCGCCGTGGGGTGCGCGCAGTGCGCAGCCGAAGGTCATGGAGAGCGCACCGGCGACCGCAGAGCCGATCACACAGCTGGGCAGGACACGCAGCGGGTCGGCTGCTGCGTAGGGGATAGCACCCTCAGACACGAAGCACAGACCCATGACGTAGTTCACAATGCCGTTGCGGCGCTCGTCCGGCGTCCACTTGCGGGGGCAGAAGGTGGTGGACAGGGCAATGGCGATGGGAGGCACCATGCCGCCCACCATGACGGCGGCCATCACCTCGTAGTTGCCGGAGGCAAGGGCGGCAGTGCCAAAGACGTAGGCAGCCTTGTTGACCGGGCCGCCCATATCCACGCTCATCATACCGGCCACGATAGCGCCCAGCAGCACCTTGGAGCTGCCGCCCAGTGCGTTCAGCCAGTCGGTCATGGCGGTGTTGATCATGCCCATCACCGGGTTCACGGCGCACATCATCGCACCTACGATGAGGATGCCGCCCAGCGGGTAGATGAGCATGGGGCGGATACCGTTCAGGCTGGCGGGCAGCTTTTCGGTGATCTTTTTGAGGAACTGCACGATGTAGCCCGCTGCAAAACCGGCCAGCAGCGCTGCAAGGAAGCCGCCGGAGATGCCGGTGGTGCTGCCTGCGGCAAGGTCGGTGAAGTTGGTGCCGTTCATGGCCAGCACGCCGCCGGCAAAGCCTACGGCCAGACCCGGACGGTCAGCAATGGACATGGCGATGAAGCCTGCCAGAATGGGCAGCATGTAGCCGAAGGCAGCGCCGCCCACCGTCTTGAAGAAGGCGGCAACGGGGGTGTTCATGCCGAAGTTTGCGGGGTTGATGCTGTAATCATCCAGCAGGAAGGCCAGCGCGATCATGATGCCGCCGCCCACCACGAAGGGCAGCATGTGGGAAACGCCGTTCATCAGGTTCTTGTACAGGCTGCGGCCGAAGCTGTCCTTGGTAGAGCTGTCGTCCTCGGCTGCTGTGCCGCCCTCGGCGTGGTACACAGGCACCTCGCCGTGAGCGATCTTCTTGATGAGCTCTTCCGGCTTGTGGATGCCGTCATCCACGCGGGTGAACAGCACCGGTTTGCCATCGAAGCGGGCGGTATCCACCTTTTTCTCCGCTGCTACGATGATACCATCGCAGGCGGCGATCTCGGCGCGGGTCAGGATATTCTTTGCGCCGTCCGAGCCATTGGTCTCCACCTTTGTGGGCAGACCCAACTTGTCACCGGCCTTGGTCAGCGCCTCGGCGGCCATATAGGTGTGGGCGATGCCGTTGACGCAGGCGGTCACAGCCAGAATGCGGTAACCGTCCTGCGGGATGGCCTGCTGGGTAAAGCTCTCTGCGCCGAACTGTGCTTCCTCCTGCGCATCGATGCACTCCAAGAACTCCTTGGGGGTCTTGGCGGCTTTAAGCTTTTCCACAAAGTCCTCGTTCATCAGCATCTGCATCATGCGGGCCAGCATATCAACGTGCAGACTGCCGTTTTCCGGTGCAGCAATGGCAAACAGCAGGTCGGTGGTGCCGTCATCCTCGGCGTTGTACTGTACCGGGGTGCTCAGCCGCAGAGCGGCCAGACTGGGACGGGTGACCACATTGGTCTTGGCGTGGGGCACGGTGATGCCGTTGTCCACATAGGTAGAGCCCTCGGCCTCGCGGGCGTAGAGCGCCTTTTTGTAGGCCTCCTTGTCGGTGATGTTGCCGTGGGTGGCCTGCAATTCCACCAGACGGCTCAGGATCTCCTCCTGCGTCTGCAGCGCCTCGTCCAGCGCAATGGACTGTGCGGTAAATAACTCGGTGATGCGCATAAACGTTCCTCCTTTGATCTTTTATCCTATCAAAGCTGCGCCAGCAGCTCGTCGATCTTCTCCTTTGTGGCAAGCCCAAGGCTGAAAGCCGTGGCGCTGCCGCAGGCAGTGCCCAGACGCAGTGCCTGCGCGTAGCTGCGGCTTTGCAGATACCCGGCCACAAAACCGGCCACCATGCTGTCGCCTGCGCCCACGCTGTTGACCACCTTGCCCTTGGGGCAGCCGATGCGGTGCACCTGTCCCTGCTCGTCCAGCAGCAGCGCACCATCCCCTGCCATGCTCACCAGCACGTTGCGGGCACCTTTTTCCTGCAGGGTGCGGGCAGCAGCCACGATCTCGGCGTCACTGGTCAGCACCTTACCCACGATCTCGCCCAGCTCATGGTTGTTGGGCTTAATGAGGAAGGGATGGTAGGGCAGCACGTTCACCAGCAGGTCGCGGGTGGCGTCCACCACCGCGCGCACGCCCCTGCCCTGCAGCCGCGCCAGCAGCCGCTCGTAGACGCTCTGTGGCAGGCTTGCCGGGATGCTGCCCGCCAGAATGAGGATGTCACCCTCGGTCAGCTTGTCCAGCTGGGCTTCCAGCTGCTGCAACGCACTTTCCGGGATGGCAGGGCCAGCGCCGTTCAGCTCGGTCTCCTGCCCTGCCTTGATCTTGACGTTGATGCGCGTCATGCCGTTTTCCAGATGCACAAAGTCGGTTTTCAGCCCCTGTGCGGCCAGACCGCGCTCCAGCCATGCGCCGGTCTCGCCCGCCACAAAGCCAAGCGCCACGCTCTCGCAGCCCAGCTGCGCCAGCACGCCGGACACGTTGATGCCCTTGCCGCCCAGCACGCAGTCCTCGCCTTTGGCGCGGTTCACTGCGCCCACCTCCAGCGGTGCGTCCAAACGCACAACATAGTCGATGGCCGGGTTAAAAGTAACGGTGTAGATCATACTTCTGCCTCCTTTACAAAGGTCTGCTGTTTATACTTAGGGTTCGGGCAGCGGTTGGTCAGGATCGCACCGCCGTGCAGGTCCGTGATGACCGCCGGGTAAATTTTAGCAAATTTGGCGTCATCCACAAGGAACCAACTCTCCCTTGCACGGTGGACGGCGGCAGCCTTTACGGCGGCTTCCTCGGGGTCCGGGGTGGTAAAGCCCGCCTCCAGCGCCACGCCGTTGGCCCCCATAAAGGCTTTTGTAAAGTTATACTGCTGGATGCTGCTGACCGTCGGAGCGCCCACGATGGCTTCGGTCTGGGGGCGCAGCAGCCCGCCGGGCAGATACACCCGGCAGCCCTTTTGCGCCAGCAGCCGGGCGTGCGCCACGCCGTTAGTCACATAGGTAGCCTTGAGCGCCGCACCCGTCAGCGCCCGTACCAGCTCCAGCGTGGTGGTGCCTGCATCAATGAACACAAAATCCTCGGCGGTGATGAGCGCTGCGGCAGCTGCGGCAATGCTGCGTTTTTCTTCCACAGCCAGTGTCTCCTTTGCCTCCATGGTAGGCTCGTCTGCCAGAAAGCGGCTGTCCGGCAGGGTGGCTCCCCCGTGTACCTTGGTCAATCTGCCCTGCCGGTCCAGCTCGGTCAGGTCACGCCGGATGGTGGATTCGCTGGTGTGCAGCGCCTCGCACAGCTGCTGCACCGTCACAGTGCGCTTCTCGTTCAGCTGTTCTAGGATCAGTGCAAAACGTTCCTCTGCCAGCATGGTGTCTTTTCCCTTCTTTCCTTCCCACACCTGACCGTTTCTGCACGGTCTTGGCGTGTTTTGGTTGTTTGCATCTTTATTATAGCAAAAATCCCGTCAGAATCAATCAGTTTCAGCCATTTTCGTTCACAAAAAATATCCTCGATTTTTGTGCACCGTTGCTAATATGTGGGATACAAGAGTGTTTTTCCACCAAAAAAGACCACCGCACTTGTGTATGCGGTGGTCTTTTCTGCGTTTATATGACCGGTTGTGACCGGTTTTGATGCTCAGGCTGGTTTCAATCAGGCATCCGAGCGGGAGTATGCATTCTTCATCTGGCTGCTCAGCTCAAACAGGACTTTATCCAGCGTATCAGCAGCCTTCTCCTGCAGCATGGCGGCGATGGCGGTGTTGGCCTCCTCCCGCAGGGCGGCGCGGCTTGCGGCGTCCTGCTCGGCGGCAAGCTTTGCATCGTACTGGTTCACCAGTGCGCGGCCGGCAGAGAGCACGACCTCCTCATAGCGCTCAAGATGGAACAGGGACTTGTTATAGGAAGCATCTGCCATGGCGGCGATGAGGCGACTGGTCCAGTAGAAGTTATCGGTGGACACAGTGCCGGTGGTGTTTGCCAGATACTCCGGGGTGCGCTCCACGTTGGCGTAGAAGGGCACCATGGTGTTGAAGGCGTTGGAGGCATAGGCCACCCACTCCACTGCGCGGGATTCCTCCGGCTGGTCGGGACGCATCTGCAAAAGCGCCATAAAGTCGTTGCGGTTGATGCCGATGGAACGGTACGCGCCCTTTGCGGACTTGTCGCCGTAGCTCAGGTAGGGGTCGTAGGGGGTGCCCTGATAGTGGCTGGACAGCATATACTTGATGTCCTCCGGGGTCACCTTGCGCTCCGGCACCATGCACCACGGCAGGTCATCGGACGTGGGGGTGTAGTCGGCGTCGGCGCCCTCCCACACCCATGTGCGGGGGTTGAGGTAGCGCAGCATATACCATGCGCGGGGGGTGTTGTAAACGTGGTCGGCGTCATCGTGGCTGCCAAAGGCGTTCCGGGGGTTCAGTGCGCCGTCCAAAGAGAGGTCGAGGTGATTCTTGGCGATGAACTCCCGCAGGTCGGCAGAACAGAGGTAATTTTTCTGTGCGCCGAAGGCATCTTCCAGATCAAAAGTATCGATGCCCAGCTGGTTGGGCATGACCACATACACATCGTCCGGCACGCGGCGGGCGATCCAGTGGTGGCCGCCGATGGTCTCCAGCCACCAGATCTCGTTTACATCCTGAAAAGCGATGCCGTTCATCTCGTAAGTACCGTACTGCTCCAGCAGGCTGCCCAGACGCAGCACGCCCTCACGGGCAGAGTGGATGTAGGGCAGCACCAGATAGACGATATCTTCCTCGCCGATGCCGCCGGGCACCTCGGGCTTTTCGCCCTTGGCGGGCTGATACTCCACCAGCGGGTCTGCGCCCAGTACACGGGGGTTGGAGGTGATAGTCTCGGTAGCGGTCATGCCCACGTTAGCGGCGTTGACGCCAGAAGCTGCCCAGATACCCTTGCCCTCTACGGCGTTGGGCATGGCGGTAAACCGCAGTGCGCCCTCCGGCAGAGGGATCTCCACATGGGAGAGGACGCTGCGGTAGGTCTTGGGCAGATCCTCCGGGTGGATCACGGTGAATTTTTTAGCGGTGAAATGGCCGGAGCCGGAGTCATCGTTGCGGGCGATCATGGTAGAGCCATCGTACGATGCTGCCTTGCCGACCAGAATGGTAGTGCAAGCCATAGGTTTTCCCTCCATATTCTATAATGTGCCTCTATTGTAGAACTTTTGCGGCGGAATTGCAACCGGGACGATTTAAAATGGCCTCCGCGTGCGCTCTGGCCATAAATCAAGGTATTATTATTTATAGTTTCGCGTTTGTCGCGCTCTGCGGAGCGCTCCAAACGCTATTTTCACGGGTGGGGTCGTAGCGGTGAGCAGCAGATGCATTCTAAACCACCATTTTATCGTTACAGCCCCCTGTGAAAAGGCAATTCTGGAAAATCCGCAGATTTTCCAGAATTGCGAATTAAAAAATATTTTTTCCGCTGAAAATGGCTAGAGCGCAGCGGAAGCCATTCAAAATCGTTTTCCAACAAAAACCGCCGCACTGCGTACCACGGCAGAGCGGCGGGAGATGGAATGCTTTTTTTCTGGCTGTTACTGGGCTGCCCAGTAGAAGTCCTCGCCGGGCAGCGTGCCGCCCACGGCGGCGGGGTCGGCATCGTAGAGCACCTGCAGGTAACCGGCGGCGTCTGCCTTCAGCTCCTCGCCGGTCAGGCAGACGATGTTGCAGTTGGGCAGTGCCTTTTTGGCGATGGCGGCTTTTGCCACCACGCCCTGCTCCTCGCACAGGGCGGCGGTGCCGTCCAGATCGGTGTTGGCGGCGTTCACGCTCTGGGCGTAGTCTGCCAGAAAAGCAGCTACCACGTCCGGGTGCTCTTCGGCGTAGGCCTTGCGCACCACGGTCACACCGGTGATCAGCTGGGTGTCTGCCACCTTGTCCCACTCGGCGGTCAGGTCAAGGGCTACCCGCAGGGTGTCGTCCTTCAGCCCGGCAGCGGTCACATAGGGCTGGGGCAGCACCGCAATGGCGTCCTGCGTGCTGGCCATCTGGGCGGTCACCTCGGTAGCCTCGCTGTAATACTGGATGTCCACATCCTTGTCCGGGTCAAGGCCGTTGGCGGTAAGCAGATAACGCAGCACATACTCCGGGGTAGTGCCCTTGCCGGTGGACAGGATGGTGCGGCCCTTGAGGTCGGCCATGCTGTGGATGGTATCGCCCTGCTCCACAACATACAAAACGCCCAAGGTGTTCACTGCCACGGCCTGAATGCCGCCGCTGGTTTTCTGGTACAGGGTCGCAGCCAGATTGGCCGGGATAGCAGCCATGTCCAGCTCGCCCTTGATGAGCAGCGGCACGATCTCATCCGCAGCGCCGTAAAGCTGCAGATCGTAGTCCATGGCGGCGGTACCGGCCTGCTCCATCGAGAGCAGGTTGACAAGCCCCATGGTGGTGGGACCCTTCAGGCCCGCGATGCGCAGCGGCTCGGTAGCGGACAGCGGCGCTGCGGACTCTTCCTCAGAAGCAGCCGCAGAGGAAGCAGTCTCGGACACCGCCGTGCTGGAAGCGGCAGAGCTTGCGCTGCCGCCGCAGGCTGCAAGGCTCAGTGCAAGGCTGAATGCCAGCAGTAAGGACAGGATCTTTTTCATGAAATACTCCTTTTCACACCCGGCACGCCCCGGTGCGGGGACGGAAACCGGTCTTTTTTTGAAAATTTTGCAAAATCATTTGCTTTGCGCGTTCCAGTTTACTATAATAGGGGTAAAAATACCGTTGCGTGCGCAACGTAATTGCAGGAGGCTGCGGAGAACACTATTTTCTCTGCGGAGTTGCGATGAATAATTATCTGCCGCTGTTACAAACCACCACGCTGTTCGCAGGTCTTTCCGCTGCGGAGCTCAGCACGCTGCTGTCCCGGCTTGGGGCAAGCGTGCGCAGCTACGGCAAGGGCGAAGCCCTTGTGCTGGCAGGGGAGCCCAGCCACCGGGTAGGCATCGTGCTGTCCGGCGAGCTGGAGGCCTACCGTCCGGCACCGGGCGGGGCACGCATCCCCATTGCCCGGGTAGAGCCGGGCGGGGTGTTCGGGGACGTGCTGGGAGGTTCCAGCCTGTCCAGCCCGGTCACCGTGCTGGCTGCTGCCCCTTGCGAGGTACTGCTGCTGCCCTACGAGCGGCTGCTGCTCTCGGACGGCAGCCCCGCCCACCAGCGGGTGGTGCAGAACCTTGTGCGCACCATCAGCGATAAATATTTTTCCCTCTCCCGCCGCATTGACCTGCTGGTGATGAAAAGCCTGCGCGCCAAGGTGGCGGCGTATCTGCTCAGCGAAGCCGCCCGCGCCCACAGCCTGACCTTCAGCATCCCCTTCTCCCGCATCCAGCTGTCGGATTACCTCAACTGCGACCGCAGCGCCCTTTCCCGGGAGCTGAGCACCATGCAGCGGGAAGGGCTCATCGACACCTACCGCAGCAGTTTCAAACTGCTGGAGCCGGACGCCTTGCAGCAGATGGTGCAGTAGCCTTTTGCCAACTATTTTATAATTAAGGAGCAATCAAGCAATGTCCAAGCCTGTTCTTTGGATCGTGATCCCCTGCTACAACGAGGAACAGGTGCTGCCCATTACAGCACCCATGTTTCTGGAAAAGATCCACAGTCTGACCGCACAGGGGCTGGTCAGCGATAAAAGCCGGGTGCTCTTTGTCAACGATGGCTCCCGCGACAAAACGTGGGAGCTGATCCAAGGCTTTGCCGCGCAGGACGAGCACTATATCGGCATTTCCCAGAGCCGCAACCGCGGCCACCAGAACGCCGTGCTGGCGGGGCTGATGGAGGCGCTGCACAGCGACAGCTGCGATATCACCATCTCCATCGACTGCGACGGTCAGGACGATATCAACGCCATGGACGAGATGGTGAAAAAGTATCTGGACGGTGCCGAGGTGGTGTACGGCGTGCGCAGCCGCCGGGACACCGACACCTTCTTCAAGCGGTTCACCGCCGAGGGCTTTTATCATGTGATGAATGCTCTGGGCGCGGATATCGTGTTCAACCACGCAGACTACCGCCTGATCAGCACCCGCGTGCTGGAAAGCTTTGCGGATTACAAGGAGGTCAACATCTTCCTGCGCGGTATGGTGCCGCTGGTGGGCTTTGCCCACGATGTGGTCACCTACGAGCGCCACGAGCGTCTGGCCGGCGAGAGCCACTACCCCCTGAGCAAGATGCTGGCGCTGGCCTTTGACGGCATTACCAGCCTTTCCAACAAGCCCATCCGCATCATTACCGGGGCGGGCATCGCGGTAAGCCTTGTCAGCTTTATCGGGGTCATCTGGGCCATCGTATGCGCCGCCATGGGCAGCAGTGTGGCTGGCTGGGCTTCCACCGTCTGCATCGTCTGCTTTATGGGCGGTGTGCAGCTGGTGTGTCTGGGCGTGATCGGCGAGTATATCGGCAAGATCTATATGGAAACGAAAGCCCGCCCGCGCTATATCATCTCGGAGCGCACATGGGCTCCCTACGAAAGGAAATATCACGGATGAGCAAGCAAAGCTGGAAGGGCAGCACCCTTCTCAACCCTGAACCGCCGGTACTGGTATCCTGCGGCGGGCTGGACAAGCCCAACCTTATCACCATCGGCTGGACAGGCACCATCTGCACCCAGCCCAGCATGGTATCCATCAGCGTGCGCCCGGAGCGGTACAGCCATCAGCTGCTGTGTGAGAGCGGACAGTTCGCTATCAATCTGCCCACCGAAAAGCTGGTGCGCGCCATCGACTGGTGCGGCGTGAAGAGCGGCCGCGACGTGGACAAGTTTGCCGCCTGCGGCCTGCACGCCGCCCCCGGCAGCGTGCTGACCGACTGCCCGGTGCTGGAGGAAAGCCCGGTCAACTTGGAGTGCCGCATCACCCAGCGCATCCCGCTTGGCAGCCATGACCTGTTTTTGGCCGAGGTGGTGGCCTGCGATGTGGACGAGAGCCTGCTGGACGAAAAAGGCAAGCTGTGTCTGGACAAGGCAAACCTCATCGTGTACAGCCACGGGGAGTATCTGGCCCTTGGCAAAAAGCTGGGCACCTTCGGTTACAGCGTGCGCAAGAAAAAGCCCGCAAAGCGTAAAAAATAATGGATCTCACAAAAAGGAACCCTCTGCAAAGTTTTACTTTGAGAGGGTTCCTTTTTTACGGAATCAGGTCCGGGCAGGCTGCGGTTTTATCAATGCAGTTTCAGCATGGCATCCTCATATTTTTGATACCAGCTGCCCATCCATTTCAGTATTTTTTCACTTACCTTTGCTGTTATCTTTTGAATGCTCTTTTCGTAAAGCAAGCTGAGCGCAAGTGCCGCAAGCAGCCAGCCTGCCGAATACAAAAAGACCCACAAAAACAGATGGGCATACCCATACCGGTTAAAAATACAGTGCCAGAGATAGGGTCTTGTGTAGGTTCGCAGCAGAATGTTTTCATGGATGATATAGATCAGCATGGAACACTTTGCGATCTGATTTACCGTCTTATTTTTAAAGTGGTTCTTTCTGGCCAGCCCGAACGCCGCAATGGCGATCAGGATCAAAAAGGGGTTAAAATTACTCACCCACCGTAAAAGCTGATCCGACAGCACAGCGATCTTCAATCCAAGCAGGTCGGTCAAAACCACGATGCCCACCGCACCCGCCGCACCGCACAGCAGCAAGATGCCGTTCACTTTTGCGCTGGAATACAGCTCCATACAATAGCGCTTGATGTAGGCAAGGATCAGATATACGCTGATCCAGAGAAGCAGCATATTCGGAAAGAAAAACCTGCTTTCTATAAAGTTAAAGCCGATATACAGTACCGTCAGCACAGAGATCATCTTCAGATGTTCTTTTTGCGTCATCGCGGAAATCAGACGGTTCAAATACGGATGGATGGGATAGAATAGCAGATAGCAGGTCAGATACCAGTTATTTGCAAAGAGCGTTGGAAAAAGCGAGAAAAGGAAAAGCTTCCCGCTTACCTCGCCCCGGAGCAAAAGCGTTATTCCAAGGAATAGGACAGAGATCACCCAGATATCCAGCAGCATCCCCATTATTTTCTTGCCGGATACTTTTGTGCTGTCCAGCAAAAACCATGCAGAAGCAACGAAGAAGATCCAGTTCCCCAGCGCGCCAAAATGCCGCATGACCGCTAAAAGCAGAACTGTTATGCTGGTCGTTGCATGGGTACAATCCAAAAGATAGTTGTTATACGGGATATATTCATTTTCCGTTGTCAGTGTCAGCACCACATGGCTGATTACGATCAGAATGACCGCAATGACCTTCAAAAGCTCAACACCGGAATCCCGCATTCTGCTTTTGTCCGCAAAAGCTTTTTGTTCCATGACCTCACCCTTTCTGTTTTCGCCTTTTTCAGACGATTTATGTATTTTATTGTACCACCTGTACTTTTTTCATACAATACCTCCCTGTATAGAAAAGCCGCCGGGCAGTTTTTTCTGCGCGGCGGCTTTTGAACCTTCTTATGTTTCTTCGTGCTTGACCCGCTGGATCTCTCCCAAGTCGTAGGGGGTATTCTGGTAGACATAATAGTTCAGCCAGTTTTCATACAGCAGGTGGGCGTGGGCACGCCAGCGGAACAGCGGCGGCTTTGCAGGGTCGTCATCCGGGTAGTAGTTGGCGGGCACATGGATGGGCAGCCCCTTGGCTACGTCCCGCTTATACTCGGCATCCAGCGTATATTTATCGTACTCCGGGTGACCGGTGACAAAGATCTGCCGCCCGTTCTCGGTGCTCATGAGGAAGGGCCCGGCGGCGTCGCTCTCAGCCAGAATGCGCAGGGCGGCGCAGTTGTCCACATCCTCCCGGCAGATGCCGGTGTGGCGGCTGTGGGGGGCGTAGAACACCTCATCAAAGCCGCGCACCAGCGGGTTTGCCGGACGGGTGACCCGGTGCTCGAACACGCCGAACATCTTTTCCGGCAGCAGCTGCTTGCGCACGCCATAATGGTAGTACAACCCTGCCTGTGCACCCCAGCAGACATGGAGGGTGGAGTAGACGTTCGTTTCGCTGAAGTCCATGATCTCGCACAGTTCGTTCCAGTAGTCCACCTGCTCAAAGTCCATGGTCTCCACCGGCGCACCGGTGATGATCATGCCGTCATAGCGGTTGTTCTTCACCTCGTCAAAGGTCTTGTAAAAGGCCTCAAGGTGAGCAGCCGACACATGGGTGGCAGAGTGGCTGGCAGTCTGCAGCAGGGTCATGTGCACCTGCAGCGGGGTGTTGGCCAGCAGCCGGGCGATCTGGGTCTCGGTGGCGATCTTGGTGGGCATCAGGTTCAGGATCAGAATTTCCAGCGGACGGATATGCTGCGCCAGCGCCCGCTCCCGGTGCATGACAAAGACGTTTTCTTCATACAGGGCGTCAAAGGCGGGTAAGGTCTTAGGGATGATCAGCGGCATAGGATGGTTGCTCCTTTCATACCTTATCCAGTGCCTGCGCGATATCGGCGATGAGATCCTCGGCAGACTCCAGACCGCAGCTCATGCGCACCAGCTCAGCGGGCACACCGGCGGCAGCCAGCTGCTCGTCGTTCATCTGGCGATGGGTGCTGGAAGCGGGGTTCAGGCAGCAGGTGCGGGCATCCGCCACATGGGTCTCGATGGCGGCAAGCTTCAGCTCCTTCATAAAGGTGCTGGCAGCCTGACGTCCACCGGCCAGACCAAAGCTCACCACGCCGCAGCTGCCATTGGGCAGGTACTTCTGAGCCAGTGCATGGTAGGGGCTGCTTTCCAACCCGCAGTAGTTCACATAGGCCACCTTGGGGTGGTTTTCCAAGAACTGTGCCACCGCCATGCCGTTGGCGCAGTGGCGCTGCATCCGAACGTGCAGGCTTTCCAGACCCAGGTTCAGCATATAGGCGTTCATGGGGGACTGCATGGAGCCGAAGTCCCGCATGAGCTGCGCGGTGGCCTTGGTGATGAAGGCACCCTCCTTGCCAAATCGCTCGGCATAGGTGATGCCGTGGTAGCTGTCATCCGGGGTGCACAGACCCGGGAACTTCTCGGCGTGCGCCATCCAGTCGAACTTACCGCCGTCCACGATGGCACCGCCCAGCACTGCGCCGTGGCCGTCCATATACTTGGTGGTGGAGTGGGTCACAATGTCCGCGCCCCACTCAAAGGGGCGGCAGTTGACCGGCGTGGGGAAGGTGTTGTCCACCATCAGCGGCACGCCATGAGCGTGAGCAGCCTTGGCAAACTTTTCAATATCCAGCACGGTCAGGGCGGGGTTTGCGATGGTCTCGCCGAACACTACCTTGGTGTTGGGCCGGAAGGCGGCGTTCAGCTCCTCCTCGGTGCACAGAGGGTCCACGAAGGTGGCAGTGATGCCCATCTTTGCCATGGTGACCGAGATGAGGTTGAAGGTGCCGCCGTAGATGGTGCTGGAGGCTACGATGTGGTCCCCTGCCTCGCAGATATTGAACAGGGCAAAGAAGTTTGCGGCCTGTCCGCTGGAGGTAAGCATGGCGGCGGTACCGCCCTCCAGCTCGCAGATCTTTTTGGCTACCATGTCACAGGTGGGGTTCTGCAAGCGGGAATAGAAATAGCCGTCTGCCTCCAGATCGAACAGCTTGCCCATGTCCTCGCTGGTGGCGTACTTGAAGGTGGTGGACTGGATGATGGGGATCTGACGGGGTTCGCCGTTGCCGGGGGTGTAGCCGCCCTGCACACAGATGGTATCACGGTTCATACAACATACTCCTTTGCTGGTTTTTTGGTCGGGAAGGACGATTCCCCGCAGGAGGGGCTGCCTCCGGCGGGGAATCGAAAATTCAAAGTTTCTTATTTCCGCAGGCGCTTATCGCTCTTGGTGGCCCACAGGGTACCCACAGACTGGAACGCCTGCACCATCAGCACCAGCAGCACCACACAGACGATCATGATATTGGTCTGGTAGCGGTAGTAGCCGTAGGAAAGGGCGATCTTGCCCAGACCGCCGCCGCCGATGACGCCGGACATGGCAGAGTAGCCCAGAATGGTGGTCAGTGCGGTGGTCATGCTGGAGATCAGGCCGGGCAGGCACTCCGGGATCATGACCTTGGTGATGATCTGGAACGGAGTAGCGCCCATGCTCTGGGCAGCTTCCACCACGCCCTCGTCCAGCTCCCGCAGGCTGGTCTCCACCAGACGTGCCACAAAGGGGAAGGCGGCGACCACCAGCGGAACGATGGTAGCCTTGGTGCCCACCGTAGTGCCTACGATGGCGCGGGTAAGCGGGAACACACAGATCATCAAAATCAGGAAGGGCACGCTGCGCAGGATGTTGATGACGATGTTGATCAAGTGCATCAGCCAACCGGGCAGGGGCAGGATGCCGTCCTTGTCACCGGCTACCAGCAGCACACCCAGCGGCAGACCCAACACCAGCGCAAAGGCGGTGGAGAGCACCGTTACATAAAAGGTCTCCCAGATGGCAAAGCCGTAATCTGCGATATTCATATACCGGTCACCTCCTCTACCGTTACGCCAGACTGGCTGCGCATATATTCCATAGCCTGCTGTGCGACCGCAAGTTCTGCGGGCAGCTTGAGCAGCATGGAGCCGTAGCACTGGCCGCTCAAATCACGGGTATCAGCGCTGAGCACCGACACCAGAATGCCTTTTTCGGCGGCAAGGCTTGCCACCAGCGGCTTTGCGGTGGAGGAACCGTTGAAGGTAACGCGCACCACATGGTCATCCGGCGCAAAGCAGGAAAGATCCCGCGCTGCGCTGCCGCCGTTGGGGGCTACCAGACGCTTGGCGGCTGCCGTTTTGGGGTTTGCAAAAATTTCCTGTACCGAGCCCTGTTCCACGACCACACCGCCGTCCAGAATGGCCACGCTGTCGCAGATTTCCTCCACTACGCTCATCTGGTGGGTAATGACCACAACGGTGATGCCCAGCTTGCGGTTGATATCCTTGATCAGGGTCAGGATGGAGTGGGTGGTGTTGGGGTCCAGCGCGCTGGTGGCCTCGTCGCACAGCAGCACCTTGGGGTTGGTTGCCAGTGCGCGGGCAATGGCAATGCGCTGCTTCTGACCGCCGGACAGCTGTGCCGGGTAGGCGTTGGCCTTATCCGGCAGACCCACCATCTCCAGCAGCTCCATGGCGCGCTTTTCGGCCTCGGCCTTCTTCACGCCTGCCAGCTCCATGGGGAAGCAGACGTTCTTCAGGCAGGTGCGCTGCATAAGCAGGTTGAACTGCTGGAAGATCATGGTGATCTCCCGGCGGCGCTTGCGCAGCGAGGCGGGAGACAAAGTCTCCATTGCCACCCCGTCGATCACCACGCTGCCGCCAGTGGGGCGCTCCAACAGGTTGATGCAGCGCACCAGCGTGGATTTGCCCGCACCGGACATACCGATGATGCCGTAGATTGCGCCATCGGGAATGGTGAGGTTGATGTTTTGCAGCGCTTTCACCGCGCCATCCTTCATCTGGAAGGTCTTGGAAAGGTACTTGAGTTCGATCACAGAAATTGCTCCTTTAGCTTGGAAGTTGTTTTCGTAAGCGGGTGCGCCGGATGGCGAGGATTTTTGCCCGCAGACAAGGCGATTTTTCGCAGCAATCCTTGCTGGATTGCAAGGGAAAGCAACGCAGTATGCGGGCAAAAAGACCGTTCAGCCGGTGTGCAATGCTTATGAAAACGGCTTCTTAACCCTCGATGGGTGCCAGACTGTCCTGCTTGCCGCCGTAGATGCCCATGGGCTCTACATGAATACCGGCAACGGTCACCAGATGGGTACCCTTTTCGGCGTTGAAGTTGTCCAGATACGGCTGATGCTGGAAGTAGTTGGTGTCTACCTGACCGTCCTCGACGACCTGGTTGGGGATCACATAGTCGTCGTACTCCTGAATATCCAGCGTGATGCCCTTGGCGGCAAGAATCTCCTTGCACACCTCCAGCACCTCGCAGTGGGGAGCGGGAGTAGCGGCACAGCTGACGGTCTGGCCGTTCAGAGCGTCATAATCCACAGTGGAATCATAGCCGTCGGTGGGGTTCTCCACAACGGACACCACGGAGCCCTTGTAGGTCTCGTCCATGAAGTCCTTCACCTTCTGGCTCTGCAGAGCAGCGGCCAGAGCCTTGATCTTGGGCTCCTCCTGATTGCCGTCCTTGCACACCAGAATGTTGACGTAAGCAGAAGAGCCGTCCTCCATGGCCAGTGCATCGGTCATGGGGTTCAGACCGGCAGAGATGGCGTAGTTGGAGTTGATGACGGCGTAGTCCTCGTCCTGCAGGACGTTGGGCACCTGAGCGGCCTCCACCTCGTCCACGGTGACGTTCAGGGGATTCTCCTCGATGTCGTTCTTGGTAGCGGTCAGGCCGGCGTCTGCCTTCAGCTTGAAGAAGCCGTTCTTCTCCAGCAGGGTCAGGGCGCGGGCCTCGTTGGTGGTATCGTTGGGCACAGCCACCTTGATCTTGTCCAGCTTAGCTGCGGCAGAGGATGCCACGCTGCCGGATGCAGCAGCGGAAGAAGCAGTGGAAGAAGAACCACCGCAGGCAGTCAGGGCAGCGGCTGCGGCTGCCACACCGGTAACTTTCAGAAAATCGCGACGAGTAATCATAGTTTTGTTCCCTCTCTATTTGTTCTCTATTATGTACTGCGACCCACACGGCACCTTTCCGCGCGCGGCCTTGAACGGACGCATGAAAAAATGCCCCCGTCCTTACGAGCCTTAGGCTCTGCAAGGACGGAGGCATGAACATACTTCCGTGGTACCACCTTGGTTCACTGTATCCTTACGGATACAGCCTCGATGCTGCGGCAGCGTGTGCTGCTTACAGCCGGACGCTGTAACGGGCGCATCCCGTTGCGGGCTTAGCACTCCTGCGCCTCGTCCGCACGGCTCCGAGACCATTTTCAGCTTCCTGTTTCCTGCCCTTTTCCACCGCCCGGGCTCTCTGGTAAGGATCAATGCGAAGGCTTACTCTTCTCTTCACAGCCATTTTTGTGATATTGGCACTATAATAAACCCATTGGCGCCATTTGTCAACACCCCTAACGAAGTTTTTTGGTGGGAATATGGCTTCCGGCCTTTTGCCGCACCCGTTTTGCTTGACAATGCGCACAAAAAAGGCTATACTATAATTACAAAAGGCACTGCGACAAGCGGTTAGCCCTTTAGGTTTTTGGCTTAACTTTTATCAAAGAAAAACCGTCACCTGCCGGGGTGGCGGTTTTTACTTTCTTACCTTGATCGTAAACGTAAATCCAAACAAGTGGAATGTCAAAGTAATAGGCATTTTCTCACCTCCTTCCGGAAGTGAGGGCCAACCGCCTGCCGTATGTGCAGTACCTTTCGGTCACTTTTCAGCGACAAAATGATTATAACATATTCCGACCCTTTTCGCAAGAAAGCTCTGGTGTTTCCAGAGCTTTTTATTATGTGCTCTTGTATGCGGCTGGTGCACATGATAAAATAGGGTATCATCTTTTGCAAGGAGAGCAGGCAATGAACAGCAGAGACCCTTTTCCCGATGAAGAGCTGCGCCGCCGCATTATGGATTTTATCATGGCCGCAGGGCAGACCCTGCTGGAAAACGGCGCGGAGGTGTTTCGGGTGGAGCAGACCATGGAGATCATGGCGCGCAGCTTCCATCTGCGGGAGTTCCACGTTTATGTGCTGACCAACGGCATTTTCGCCAGCGCCGGTACTGCAGAGATCAGCGAGGTGCGCAACGTGCCGGTGCGCACCACCCATCTGGGGCGGGTGGCGGCGGTGAACGAGCTTTCCCGCCAGATCGCCCAGACCGGTATGCCCTTGGACGAAGCCGAGAGCCGTCTGGTGCTGGCGCGGCAGCTGCCCTTCCCCAAAGATCATGTGCAGCTGCTTTCCGGGCTGTGCGGGGCGTTCTGCTTTGCCATGATGTTCGGCGGCAACCTGCGCAGCGCGCTGGCGGCTGCCGGAGCAGGGGTGGCGGCCAGCTGGTATCTGCTGTGGTGCGGGCGGCACGAGGTTCCCGGCGGCTTCCAGAAGATCAGCACCGCCGCGCTGATCACGCTGGTGTGCATTCTGCTTTGCAGTCTGCTGCACACCTCTGCCAGCCACGCCATCATCGGCGCGCTGATGATCCTTACTCCGGGTATCGCCTTTACCATGGGCATCCGGGACTTTGTGCAGGGCGACTACCTTTCCGGCACTATCCGTATGATCGACGCCTTGCTCATCGCCGCCAGCATTGCCATCGGCACCGGTCTTGTGCTGCGGCTGTACACAGTATTTACGGGGGTGGTCGTGGTATGATGTCCCTTACAGCTGTACAGATCAGCGAGCTGACGGCGCAGTTTTTTCTGGCCGGAGTGGGCACGCTGAGCTTTGCCATCCTGTTTGCGTGCCCCCGGCGCTGCCTGCCCTACTGCGCGCTGGTAGGCGCTGTGGGCTGGCTGGGGTATGAGCTTCTGACCCTGCTGGGCGCAGACGCCGCCACGGCCTCGCTGCTGGCGGTCATCCCGCTGACCATCCTCACCCGCGTGTTTGCCATCACCCAAAAAACGCCGGTCACGGTATTTTTGCTGTCCGGTATTTTTCCGCTTGTGCCGGGCGCGGGCATCTACTACACCGCCTACTATTTTATCCAGAACGAAAACGCCCTTGCCCTTGCCAAGGGCATCAGTACCTTTAAAATCGCCGTGGCGCTGGCCATTGGCATCAGTCTGGTGCTGTGCGTGCCGCTGCCGAAAAAGAAGTGATACTGAGAGGGTTTGCAAAGCCGCAGGCTTTGATGGAAGGGGTTGCCCGCTGCCGAAAAAGCGGCGGAACTGACTATAAGCACAAAAAGGACGGCAGTTGTACGACTGCCGTCCTTTTTAATTCAGGTTTCGAGTTTTCTAAGCCAGCTCAAATTATTTGTGCATTTTGAGCGATGCCATAACAATAACTTCGCCCTTGCCGTTACCCAGATCATTGATGCCGAACGGACCTTCCATGGCAGGAGCAACGTCAAACAGGAAACCGCTGCTCTCAACAGTTGCGCCCGGCAGCTCAGCCTTGGTCAGAACCTTCTTGCTCATGGGAACGTCAATGGTAGCCTTGGTAAGGAGTTCATTGGAACCCTGCATCAGATACTTAACAGTAACGGTTCTCATTTCTTCCGGTGCAACAGGCTTAACAGACATCACAACGCGGTTATTCTCGCTGATCTGGTTCTTGCCGTTGTCGATGATCTCGTAGCCGGGCAGAGTTTCCTTCAGATCGGTCTTGTAAACAAACTCAGCATCCGATGCAACGGTAATCGTCATAGTGGTGCTCAGCAGAGCGTTGTGCTCGATATCGAAGAAAGCAACCGTAACCTTCTTGCTGGTAGCAATCTTCTTCAGAGTAACAAGCACGCACTCCTTGCCGTCGATCTCCTTGATCTTCAGCTCGCCGGTGCTCTCCACAGTATAGCCCTGCGGAATCTGCTCAACCTTGATCTGGGAAACAGGAACAGTCTTGGCATCCTTATCAACAACAACAGAGCCATCCTTGCCAGCAGTTGCGTCATTGCAAATAAAGATGACCTTAACTTCCTTGGTCACATTGGGGATAACAGGCTTATCAGGAGTATCCTCCTTGGAGCAGCCAGCTAGCACACCGGTAGCCGCAACAGCCAGAGCAGCAACGCCTGCACCCTTCAGGAACTGACGACGAGAGATATTAGACATAACAATCAACCTCACGATCTTTTATTTTCAGCTCCTACTACAAAACAGGAGCTTGTTCCTCTATAATATACCCCCCCCCGGTATCATTTTGTCAATACCTTTTTCCTTTTTTGTAAAAAGCTTTTTCCCATGATTTCAGGCTTTTTCTTGCAAGGCGTTGCGGCATCTGTTATACTTTTTATAATACGTTCCGTAAAAAGGAGTGATCGTTATGAACGCAATGGAACTTCTGACTACCCGCCGTACCTACCGCCGGTTTGCACAAAAGGCCGTGCCGCAGGACGTGGTGGACGATATCGTACAGGCCGTGCGGCTGTCCTCCTGCGGGGCAAACCGGCAGGCGGTGCGTCTGGTGCTGGTGCAAAGCCCCGATATGGTGGCCAAGGTGCAGCCGCTGGTCAAGTGGGCTGGCTACCTGCCGCCGGAGCAGGGCACGCCCAAAGCGGACGAGCTGCCCACCTTTTATACAGCCGTGGTGCAGGATGCCGCCATCCCCGGCGACCTTGCCACCGACACCGGCATTGCGCTGGCCAACATGACCCTTGCCGCATGGGACAAGGGCGTGGGCAGCTGCATCATGGGCGCGATCAATAAGCCCGCCCTGACCGCACTGCTGGGCATTGAAGAACCGCAGAAGCTGGCCTTTATGGTGGCTTTCGGCTATCCCACCCACGCCGCCCGCGTTGTACCCATGACCGGGCAGACCGGCGTAAAGTACTATCTGGACGAAAACCGCGACTACTGCGTGCCCAAGCGCAGCGCGGAGGAGCTGGCAAGAAGCGTATAAAGAAGTTTTATACTGCATATATTCACACATTTTCTCCGTTATTGCATAAATGTTTGCAAAATCGTTTCAATTTCACGGATTATTATGCACAAGTATTGACTTTTCGATTTGTACAAACTATACTAAGTACGTTCCCCGAAAGCGCGATGAATCGCATCCCATCGGGGCAAACAAAATAAAATGCATATATAGAGGAGTGTATGAATATGAAAAAGATCTCTCGCCGCAGCTTTCTGGCTGCCGCCGCTGTTTCCGTTGCTGCTCTGGCTATGACCGCCTGCGGTGGTTCTGCAAGCTCTGCTGCTTCCTCTGTGGCAAGCTCTGCCGCTTCCTCCGAGGCTGCTTCTTCCGCTGCTGCTGAACTGACCACCGTGGAGACTGGTAAGCTGACCATGGCCACCAACGCTACCTTCCCTCCGTACGAGATGACCACCGACTCCGGTGAGATCGAGGGCATCGATGTGGACACCGCCAAGGCCATTGCTGAGAAGCTGGGTCTGGAGCTGCAGATCGATGACATGGACTTTGACGCCGCACTGCTCAGCGTGCAGCAGGGCAAGGCCGACATCGTGATGGCAGGCGTTACCGTGACCGACGAGCGCAAGGCTGTGATGGACTTCTCCGACAGCTACGCCACCGGCATCCAGTCCATCATCGTGCCCAACGATTCCGACATTGCTTCTCCCGACGATCTGGCCGGCAAGAAGATCGGCACCCAGCGCGGCACCACCGGCTACATCTACTGCTCCGATGACTTCGGCGATGAGAATGTGGTTGCTTACGACGACGGTCTGACCGCTGTGCAGGCCCTGAACAATGGTCAGGTGGACGCTGTGGTCATCGACAACGCTCCCGCACAGGAGTTCGTGGCTGCCAACCCCGGCCTGAAGGTGCTGGATACCAGCTACGCCGAGGAGGATTACGCCATCGGCGTGGCAAAGGGTTCTGCTCTGGAGGACGCTGTCAACAAGGCTCTGGAGGAGCTGAAGGCTGACGGCACCCTGCAGGCCATCGTGGACAAGTACATCAACGCAAACTAAGCTGCGTGCCCTGTACCATTCCTGTACCCAAGGAGGCGCCCCGCTCCGGGGCACCTCTTTTTTTAGAAAAAAGTGGTTACAATTTATTGACAAACAGAAAGTGAGGATGTGAATGGCTGCGCAATACGAACTGCTCAAAGAGCTGCTCAACAGCGGCACAAAGCTAAGCTTTGGACAGGATTTCTTTTTTAAGTTTTATCAGGCCTTTCTGCTGAAGGACCGCTGGATGCAGTACATCAACGGTGTGGGCACCACCCTGCTGGTCACCGCACTGGCGCTGGCGCTGGGCGTGGTGCTGGGCAGCGTGGTGGCGCTGGTGCGCGTGACCCACGACCAGCAGCGCCCCGGCCACAAAAATGCGGTGCTGGGCTTTTTTAACGCGGTGTGTCAGGTGTACACCACCATCATCCGCGGCACGCCTATGATGGTGCAGCTGCTGATCATGAGCATGGTCATTTTTTCCAACAGCCGCAACTTTACTATGGTGGGTGCACTGACCTTGGGCATCAATTCCGGCGCGTATGTATCCGAGATCATCCGCGGTGGCCTGATGGCTGTGGACCCCGGCCAGATGGAAGCCGGGCGCAGCCTTGGCCTGAACTACATGACCACCATGGTGGTCATCATCATCCCGCAGGCCATCCGTGCGGTGCTGCCTGCACTGGGCAACGAGTTTATCATCCTGCTCAAGGATACTTCCCTGATCACCACCATCGGCGGCAAGGAGCTGCTGTATGCTGCACAGGGCATTATGAACCGTACCTACGAAGCCATGTTCCCCCTGCTGGGCGTTGCACTGATCTACCTGATCCTTGTTATGCTGTTTACATGGCTGCTGGGCAAGTTTGAGAGGAGGCTGGCACAAAGTGACCGATAAGATTTTGGAAGTACGCGGCCTGACCAAGACCTATGGCGGCGTAAAGAAGCGCGGCGCAAAAAAGGCCGACCCTACGCTGGACGTGCTGAAGGGCATCGACCTTGATATCTACCGCGGCGATGTGGTTTGCCTGATCGGCCCTTCCGGCTGCGGCAAGTCCACCTTTCTGCGCTGCCTGAACCGGCTGGAGACCCCTTCCTCCGGCTCTATCAAGTTTGAGGGCGTCGAGGTGGACGAAGCACACATTGACGCCGTGCGTCAGAAGATGGGCATGGTGTTCCAGCACTTCAACCTGTTCCCCCACCTGACCGTGAAGCGCAACCTCGAGCTGGCACCCAGCCTGCTGAAGCTGAAGGACAAGGAAGCCATCTCTGCCCGCGCAGACGAGCTGCTGGCCCGCGTGGGTCTGGCCGACAAGGCCAGCGCCTACCCCAAGAGCCTGTCCGGTGGTCAGCAGCAGCGCATCGCCATTGCCCGCGCGTTGGCAATGGATCCGGACGTGATTCTGTTCGACGAGCCCACCAGCGCCCTTGACCCCGAGATGGTGGGCGAGGTGCTGGAGCTGATGAAGGAGCTGGCACACACCGGCATCACCATGCTGGTGGTCACCCACGAAATGGGCTTTGCCCGCGAGGTGTCCAACCGGGTCATCTTCATCGATGACGGCAAAATTCAGGAGGACGAGCCGCCGCAGGAGCTGTTCACCAACCCCAAGCACCCCCGCCTGAAAGCCTTCCTCTCCAAGATGCTGTAATTATATAAAAAACTCAAGCCCGGAAGGTCGGTAGACCTTCCGGGCTTGTTTCGTTGAATAATGATGCGCTGCGGCTCAAAGCTCTGCCAGAATGGCATCGCCCATGGCGGTGCAGCCAAGGCAGGTGCAGCCATCGCTCATGTTATCGGCGGTGCGCAGACCCTTATCCAACACACGGCTCACAGCGTTCTCAATGGCATCGGCTTCCTCTGCCATGCCAAAGGAGTACCGCAGCATCATGGCGGCAGACAGGATGCAGGCGGTGGGGTTTACGATGTCTTTGCCTGCAATGTCCGGGGCAGAGCCGTGGATGGGCTCGTACAGACCCCGGGTGCCATCGCCAAGGCTGGAGGACGGGATCATGCCGATAGAGCCGGTGATCATGGAGGCCTCGTCCGACAGGATGTCGCCGAACATATTCTCGGTAACGATCACGTCAAACTGGGCGGGGTTCTTCACGATCTGCATAGCGCAGTTGTCCACGAACATCTCGCTGTACTCCACGTCCGGGTACTCGGCCTGCAGCCGGTGCATCACGGTGCGCCACAGGCGGCTGGTGTCCAGCACGTTGGCCTTATCCACACAGCACAGCTTTTTGCGGCGCTTGCGGGCGGTCTCGAAGCCGATGCGGCCAATGCGCTCGATCTCGTGCTCTGCGTAGGGCATGGTGTCCACGGCCTGCTTTTCGCCGTTTTCCAGCGTGTGGGTCTCGTGATTGCCGAAGTACACGCCGCCGATCAGTTCCCGCACGATGATAAAATCAATGCCCTGTGCCACGATCTCGGGCTTTAAGGGGCTGGCAGGCGCCAGCTGCGGCCAGATCTTAGCCGGGCGGTTGTTGGCGTACAGTCCCATTCCGGCGCGCAGCCGCAGCAGACCCTTTTCCGGCCGCTGTTCTCCGGGCAGCCCCTCCCACTTGGGACCGCCTACCGCGCCCAGCAGCACGCTGTCGGCGGCAAGGCACTTGTCCAGCTCGTGCTGGGGCAGCGGGTCGCCGTATTTATCAATGGCCTCGCCGCCCATGGCGGCAGCGGTGTAGTGGAAGGTATGGCCGTACTTTTCAGCCACCTTATCCAGCACCCGGAGGGTCTGCTTTACGATCTCCGGGCTGGAGCAATCGCCCCAGATGACAGCAATATTTTTTTCCATGAGGTACTCCTTTTATGCTCCAAACACATTTTCACGGATGGAGACGGGCTTATTTCTGGATTGCCTTCATCAGGCCGCCGGCGGAGATGATGTTCTGGATAAAGGGCGGGAAGGGCTCGGCGTGGAACACCTTGCCGTTGGTCTCGTCGGTGATGACGCCGGTGTCAAAGTCTACCTGAACGGTGTCCCCTGCCTCGATGGCGTCCACAGCCTCCGGGCATTCCATGATGGGCAGACCGATGTTGATGCTGTTGCGGTAGAAGATGCGGGCAAAGCTTTTGGCAATGACCACCGCGATGCCTGCAGTCTTGATGCACAGGGGCGCGTGCTCACGGGAGGAGCCGCAGCCAAAGTTCCAGCCACCCACCATGATGTCGCCGGGCTGCACCCGGTTCACAAAGTCCTTGTCGATATCCTCCATGCAGTGGCTGGCAAGTTCCTTGGCATCCTGCGTGTTCAGGTGGCGTGCCGGAATGATAACGTCGGTATCCACGTTATCCGGGTATTTGAAAACAGAACCTCTTGCGTTCATGCTCATGCTCCTTTCGGGTCAGACCGTGCGCGGGTCGGTGATGTAGCCGGTCAGGGCGCTGGCGGCGGCGGTGGCAGGAGAAGCCAGATAGACCTCGCTGTCCACATGACCCATGCGTCCCACAAAGTTGCGGTTGGTGGTGGAAACGCAGCGCTCGCCCGCTGCCAGAATGCCCATGTAGCCGCCCAGACAGGGGCCGCAGGTGGGGGTGGACACGATGCAGCCCGCATCGATAAAGGCGGTGGTCCAGCCCCGCAGGATGCACTCCTTATAAACAGCCATGGTGGCGGGGATGATGATGCCGCGCACGCCCTTGGCGATGTGCTTGCCCTTGAGGATGTTGTAAGCGGCTTCCATATCCTCCAAGCGGCCGTTGGTGCAGCTGCCGATGACCACCTGATCGATCTTGATGTCCTTGCCCTCGCTGGCAACATGGGTGTTCTCAGGCAGATGGGGGTAGCTGACGGTGGGCTCCAGTGCGCCGAGATCGATCTCGATTGTCTTTTCGTACACGGCATCGGGGTCGGCCTCGTAGAACACCGGCGGACGCTGGCTGCGGCCTGCAAGATAAGCCTTGGTCACCTCGTCCACCGGGAAGATACCGTTCTTGGCACCGGCCTCAATCGCCATATTGCAGATGCACAGGCGGTCGTCCATGGTAAGCCCTGCCACGCCCGGGCCGGTGAACTCCATGGACTTATACAGTGCACCGTCCACACCGATCATACCGATGATGTGCAAAATCAGATCCTTGCCGGACACCCGGGGGTTAAACTTGCCGGTAAGCACGAACTTGATGGCAGAGGGCACCTTGAACCATGCCATGCCGGTGGCCATGCCTGCGGCCATATCGGTAGAGCCTACGCCGGTGGAGAAGGCACCCAGCGCACCGTAGGTGCAGGTGTGGCTGTCCGCGCCGATCACGCAGTCACCGGCGGTGACGATGCCTTTTTCCGGCAGCAGGGCGTGCTCGATGCCCATCTGACCTACATCGTAGAAGTTGAGGATATCGTACTTATTGGCAAACTCCCGGCACTGCTTGGACTGGGTAGCGCTCTTGATATCCTTGTTGGGTACAAAGTGATCCAGAACGATAGCGATATGCTCTTTATCAAACACGCGGTCGAAACCGGCGCGCTCAAACTCGTTGATGGCCACCGGGGTGGTGATATCGTTGCCCAGCACAATGTCCAACTTTGCGTTGATGAGCTGGCCTGCCTTGACCTCCGGCAGTCCGGCGTGTGCGGCAAGGATCTTCTGCGTCAGGGTCATTCCCATGGTAGTTTTCTCCTTTTTACTGGTGTAGCACTCTCTCAGAAGCGGTTCTCTGATAAGAAAAGCGTTTTGGAGGCTCATACGATTTAAAATGGCCTCCGCTTTGCTTTGGCCATAAATAGCGGAATTATGATTTTAAATTCCGCGTTTGTCGCAGCCTGCGGGCTGCTCCAAACGCATTTTCACAGAAGGGGCCGCAGCGGAAAGCGGCATCTCCCTTTTTATCGATTATTGATCGCGCTGACAAGGGCACGGATACCGGCCACGATGATGTCGGTGTCGGTACCGGCACCCCATGTGACCGTGTTATCGCCCCAGACAAGGCCCACATAGGAGGCTGCGCGGGAGGTAGAGCCTTCATCCAAGCTGTGCTCAGAGTAGTTTTCCAGATGGAAGTCCATGCCGGTGGCGCTCTGGATGGCGTTGGCTACGGCATCCAGACGGCCGTTGCCCACCGAGGTGACCACCTTGCGCTGGCCGTTCAGCTCCAGCGTGACTGTGGCGGTAATGCCGTTTACCTGTGCAAAGTGGGCTTCCACCACATTCAGCGGCTTTGCACGGTTCAGGTAGGTATCCTCGAAGATGTGCAGCACTTCGGCGGCGCTCAGCTCCTTGTGGCTGTGGTCGGACACGCTCTTGACCTTATAGCCCAGCGCCTCCCGCATCTTGGGGGGCAGATTGTAGCCGTAGTTCTGCTCCAGCACAAAGCCGATGCCGCCCTTGCCGCTCTGGCTGTTGATGCGGATGACGTCGGCATCGTAGGTGCGGCCGATGTCGTGGGGGTCCACCGGGATGTAGGGGCAGGTCCAGCGGTGCTCGCCGGTCTGCTTGCGGTACGCCATGCCCTTGGCAATGGCGTCCTGATGGCTGCCGGAGAAGGCTGCAAACACCAGCTGCCCGGCGTAGGGGGTACGCTCGTAGATATGCATCCGGGTCACCCGCTCGTAGGTGGCGCAGATGGCGGGCATATCCGAGAAGTCCAGCTTGGGGTCTACGCCGTGGCTGTACATATTCATGGCCAGCGTTACGGCGTCCACATTGCCGGTGCGCTCGCCGTTGCCGAACAGGCAGCACTCCACGCGCTGTGCGCCCGCCAGCACTGCCAGCTCTGCGCAGGCTACGCCGGTGCCGCGGTCGTTGTGGGGGTGGGTGGAGATGATCACGCTGTCGCGGTACTTCAGGTGCTTGTCGCAGTACTCGATCTGGTTGGCGTACACATGGGGCATACTCATCTCCACGGTCACCGGCAGGTTGATGATCATGGGGCGCTCCGGGGTGGGCTGCATGATATCCAGCACGGCGTTGCACACCTCTACGGCGTAATCTACCTCGGTGCCGGTAAAGCTTTCGGGACTGTACTCAAACAGGAAGTTGCCCTCGTACTCCTCACTGAGCTGCTTGACCAGCTTTGCGCCGTCCACGGCGATCTGCTTGATCTCCTCTTTGGACTTGTGGAACACCTGCTCCCGCTGCGCCACAGAGGTGGAGTTGTAGAAGTGGATCACCGCCCGGGGTGCGCCCTTGACCGCCTCGAAGGTGCGGCGGATGATGTGGTCGCGGCACTGGGTCAGCACCTGCACGGTGACATCGGCGGGGATCATGTCCTTTTCGATCAGGGTGCGCAGGAACTCGTACTCGGTCTCGCTGGCGGCGGGGAAGCCCACCTCGATCTCCTTGAAGCCGATCTTCACCAGCATCTGGAAGAACTCCAGTTTTTCTGCAAGGCTCATGGGCACGATCAGTGCCTGATTGCCGTCCCGCAGGTCTACGCTGCACCATGCGGGAGCCTTTTCAATATGGTCTTTTTTTACCCAGCTGTCATAACCGGCGGGTACCGGGTAGTACCCCGGTGCGTACTTGGTAGCGTCCATCATCCTGTTGTCCTCCTGATGTTGTGGTGCATAAAAATGCGCCCCTTCCGTCTGCTCGTTTCACTCGCATCCACCTTCCCCAAGGGGACGGCTTTCCGGAATGCGGTAAAGTTTGCGGTATTGCCCAAAGGCGTCCCCGAGAGGGCCGACTTCCCCCGCTCCGGGGGAAGATGTCACCGTAGGTGACAAAAGGGGGAATCTGGCATCGCGTAGCGATGCCTGAAGGGGTATTCGCATACAAAAAGGCTCCCGTCTTTCAAGGCGAAAACCTTGAGAGACGAGAGCCTGTAAATTGCTTTTACAGGGCACCCGTGGTACCACTCTCCTTGCTGCACGGTCAGGTACAGCCACTTTGCACGATCGGCCAAAACGGCGAATCGCTGCCCCTGTAACGGTGGGCGTCCGTCAGAACCTACTTGTCCGTTCAGTTCTGCCGCTCGGGGGCCAGTATCCGAAGTTCTCTGCACCCGCCTTGCACCACCCGGCGGCTCTCTGCACGCAGAAGAAAGATCGTTTTATCCCCGTCAACGCATTTGCACTTTGTTGAAAGTGAGATAATTTTAGCACGCCTGCCAGAAAGTGTCAAGAAGTTTCGTTCAGGATAAAGATGAAAGCATTTCACAATACCATGGGGTAAATCATGCAAAATTGAGGTCGTTGCTCCCCTGCCCCCTCATCCGGCTAGCCCTTTGCGCACCTATAATATGGTAACTGAGCGGCTTTAGCCCTCTTTGTTAAGAAACTGCTAAGTTTTTGCAAAGTTGCCCTCGCTGCGCTGTCGCCGGGCGGAAAGGTGTGGTATACTGGACGCAGCAAACGGGTGGAAGCCCACTTTATATAGAAGGAGGAACATCCCATGAAAGAAGTCAAACCATCCAGAAAGCCGTTGGCCATCTACTATGCCATCGTGCTGCTGGTGCTGCTGGTCATCAACCTTGTGGTCATGCCATGGCTGGCCGAGCGTCAGGTGCAGGAGGTAGACTACGGCACCTTTATGAGCATGACCGAGCAGGAGAATATCGGCAAGGTAGATATCCAGTCCAACCAGATCATTTTTACGGATAAGGACAACAAGCAGATCTACAAGACCGGCCTGATGAACGACCCCGGTCTGACCGAGCGTCTGTACGACGCAGGTGCGCAATTCTCCAGCGAGATCGTGGAGCAGGGTTCGCCGGTGCTCAGCTTTCTGCTGTGGTTCGTGCTGCCCATCCTGCTGTTCAGCTTCATCGGCAACCAGATGAACAAAAAGCTGATGGAAAAGGCAGGCGGCGGCCCGGGTTCCATGATGTTTGGCGGCGCGGGCAAATCCAACGCAAAGGTGTATGTGCAGTCCACCCACGGCATCCGCTTTGCGGATGTGGCCGGTGAGGACGAGGCCAAGGAGAACCTGCAGGAGATCGTTAATTATCTGCATGACCCCAAGAAGTACGAGGAGATCGGTGCTTCCATGCCCAAGGGCATTCTGCTGGTAGGCCCTCCGGGCACCGGCAAGACCATGCTGGCCAAGGCCGTAGCTGGCGAATCCAACGTGCCCTTCTTCTCCATCTCCGGCTCGGAGTTCGTGGAGATGTTCGTGGGCATGGGTGCCTCCAAGGTGCGTGACCTGTTCAAGCAGGCCAAGGAGAAAGCACCCTGTATCGTGTTTATCGACGAGATCGACGCCATCGGTCAGAAGCGCAACAGCGGCCAGTTTGGCGGCAACGACGAGCGCGAGCAGACCCTGAACCAGCTGCTTACCGAGATGGACGGCTTTGAGGGCAACACCGGCGTCATCATTCTGGCAGCCACCAACCGCCCGGATTCCCTTGACCCTGCCCTGACCCGTCCCGGCCGGTTCGACCGCCGTGTGCCCGTGGAGCTGCCCGATTTGAAGGGCCGCGAGGAGATCTTGAAGGTACACGCCAAAAAGGTGAAGATCGCCCCGGGTGTGGACTTCAACACCGTGGCACGCATGGCTTCCGGTGCCTCCGGCGCAGAGCTTGCCAACATTGTAAACGAAGCTGCCCTGCGTGCCGTGCGGGCAGGCCGCAAGAGCGTGACGCAGGCCGACCTTGAGGAGAGCATCGAGGTGGTCATTGCCGGCTACCAGAAGAAGAACTCCATCCTGACCGACCACGAAAAGTGCATCGTAGCCTACCACGAGATCGGTCACGCCCTTGTGGCGGCAAAGCAGTCCAACTCTGCCCCGGTGCAGAAGATCACTATCATCCCCCGCACCTCCGGCGCACTGGGCTACACCATGCAGGTGGACGAGGGCAACCACTACCTGATGAACAAGGCCGAGCTGGAAAATAAGATCGCCACCCTGACCGGCGGCCGCGCCGCCGAGGAGGTGGTCTTCAACTCCATCACCACCGGCGCATCCAATGATATCGAGCAGGCCACAAAGCTTGCCCGTGCCATGCTGACCCGCTACGGCATGAGCGATGAATTTGACATGGTAGCGCTGGAAACCGTGAACAACCAGTATCTGGGCGGTGATACCTCGCTGGCCTGCAGTGCTCAGACCCAGTGCGAGATCGACCGAAAGGTGGTAGAGCTGGTCAAGACCCAGCATGAAAAGGCCATCCGCATCCTGACCGAGAACCGCGCCAAACTGGACGAGCTGGCACAGTACCTGTACCAGAAGGAGACCATCACCGGCGAGGAGTTCATGGATATCCTCAACCGCGATGATACCAAAAACAAACCAGAAAATCCCTGAAAATAAAAAATTTTGAATCTTTTGCAATAATCCGGCCGCCGTATCCGTTTATAGAGCAGATACGGCGGTTTTCCATTGTGAATGCGCCGCAGCTGAACCATGGTTTAAAAAACGATTATGATGCAAAAAAACAAAGGCAGTCCCTGCGGCTGCCGTTTTCAGGAGGTATTTTTCCTATGAAGCTGCTGAACAAAAAGTTTGTCCGTACCCTGAGCTGTGCTGCTGTGGCGGTGTGTGCCGCTGCCATGCTGAGCGTGGGCGCTTTTGCCGCCGAGGTGGATTCCACCTGCGTGGAGGGCTATCTGCCCCCGCAGGAGCAGATGGTGCAGGGCGACATTGCACTGCACAGCGGTGATGTTGCCGTGGGCGAAAAAGATCCCAGCTACGCTGGCTACGGTGCCCCGGAGGGCAACCCCATTCAGGGCAACATTATGCTGATCTCCGGCGACGAGCTGGCCGACACCGCCAAGACCGAGGCACGCTACACCGTCAAGGGTCTGCTGGGCAAGCAGCTGCTGTACACCGCCCGCCAGAAGGACGGCGTGCTGACGCTGGACGTCCCCGCCGAGGTGGCCACCTTCCGCACCACCATCGAGGATATGCAGGCTTTGCAGTCCAACGGTGTGAAAACGCTGGTGCTGGTGACCGAGAAGAACACCACCACCCTGAACCTCTCGCTGCTGTGCGAGGGACAGAAGTCCGGCACCCGCGTCACCCTGCGGCATCTGGGCAGCAGCGCTACCCTCTCTGTGGGTCTGCGCTGCCGCCGCGACCTGCTGATCGGCCGCTAATCGGAAAAACGGTAGTATAATTTGTGGCTCAGAAACGCCCACAGGCGTTTCTGAGCCACTTTTTTAATGATGACAAGACCCCCCGGCGGGCAGCCGGGGGTCTTGTCGCACACTTATGGAGACTTGGACAGGAATAAAAGGAAGATCACATTCCCTTGCGGGAAAGAGAATCGCTGCTTACTTGCCGCGGACGGCTGCGAAACCGGCTTCCAGATCGGCAAGGATGTCATCGATGTGCTCAGTGCCGATGGACAGGCGGATGGTATTCTGGTAGATCTGCTGCTCGGCCAGCTCGGCATCGGTCAGCTGGCTGTGGGTGGTGGAGGCCGGGTGGATGACAAGGCTCTTCACATCCGCCACATTGGCCAGCAGAGAGAAGATCTTCAGGTTGTCGATGAAGGTAAAGGCCTCCTCGCGGCCGCCCTTGATGTTAAAGGTAAAGATAGATGCGCCGCCGTTGGGGAAATACTTCTGGTACAGGGCGTGATCCGGGTGATCCGGCAGCGAGGGATGGTTCACCTTTTCCACCTGCGGGTGGTTGGCAAGGAACTCCACTACCTTTTTGGTGTTCTCCACATGACGCTCGATGCGCAGGCTCAGGGTCTCGGTGCCCTGCAGCAGCAGGAATGCGTTGAAGGGAGAGATGGTAGCGCCGGTATCACGCAGCAGGATGGCGCGGATGTAGGTGACAAAGGCGGCAGGGCCTGCGGCGTCCGCAAAGGAAACGCCGTGGTAGCTGGGGTTGGGGGCAGCGATGTTGGGGTAACGGCCGCTGGCCTTCCAGTCGAAGTTGCCGCTGTCCACGATGATGCCGCCCAGCGTGGTGCCGTGGCCGCCGATGAACTTGGTGGCAGAGTGCACCACGATGTCTGCGCCGTGCTCGATGGGACGGATGAGGTACGGGGTGCCGAAGGTGTTGTCAATGACCAGCGGCAGGCCGTGCTTGTGGGCGATGGCGGCAATGGCGTCGATATCCGGGATGTCGCTGTTGGGGTTGCCCAGCGTTTCCAGATACACAGCCTTGGTGTTGGGCTGAATGGCGGCCTCCACCTGTGCAAGGTCGTGGGCGTCCACGAAGGTGGTGTTGACGCCGAACTGGGTCAGGGTGTGTGCCAGCAGGTTGTAGCTGCCGCCGTAGATGGTCTTTTGTGCCACGATGTGGTCACCGGCCTGTGCCAGTGCCTGAATGGTGTAGGTAATGGCAGCTGCACCGGAAGCGGTAGCCAGTGCTGCCACGCCGCCCTCCAGCGCTGCAATGCGCTTTTCAAACACATCCTGCGTGGAGTTGGTCAGACGGCCGTAGATGTTGCCTGCATCGGCCAGACCGAAGCGGTCGGCGGCGTGCTGGCTGTTGCGGAACACATAGGACGTGGTCTGGTAGATGGGCACCGCACGGGCATCGGTGGCGGGGTCGGCCTGCTCCTGACCGACATGAAGCTGCAGGGTCTCAAATTTATATTCAGCCATTGTTATGACCATTCCTTTCCGCTGCGCTTCAAGGCACCAAAGGGGATGAAACACAATGCCTCTATCGCAGCAAGTCGTTATTTGTTAGAATAGGCTTGAGGAAACAGGCACAC